>Ga0209148_1000331_pt1 | contig 64881 bp, 69 predicted proteins | sample AraplaCol_mMF_r2_2_FD_184288 | JGI IMG/M metagenome (GOLD analysis project Ga0209148, IMG submission 184288) | Arabidopsis root microbial communities from North Carolina, USA - plate scrape CL_Col_mMF_r2 (SPAdes) (version 2) | ecosystem: Host-associated > Plants > Roots > Endosphere | place...
GCTGGCGCTCAGGTCTGAAGAAACTGCCGCAATTTCCCGAGATCGAGCCACAGCTCGCCATGCGGTCCGCTGGTGATGCCTTGGGCGATGCGTCCGAAGGTTTCCGGCCGCGACGCCAAGGCGCGGCGATAGCAGGCATAGGCGCCTGCGCGGTCGCCACTTTCCTGCAGCAGCAGACCGAGATTGACCTCCGCCTCCGCAAGCTCGGGGCGCTGCGCCAATACCCGCCGATAGGCGGCAATTGCCTGATCCGGCTGGTGCCGATCCTGATATAACGTGCCGAGACGAAACCAAGCCTCTACCAGCCGGGCATCCATGGTCACGGCCTGCTCATAAGCAGCAATGGCGGCATCCATCTCGGCACGTTGTTGCAGGATCAGGCCACGCCGCAGATGGCTGTCGGGACGCCGATGGGCGCGGGCGAAGGCCGACAGGGCGGCCTCTGTCTTATCGGCGCGTTGCAGGCTGACGCCGATCTCGAACCAGCCATCAGCCTCGTCCGGAAAACGTGCCATCAACTGGTCAAGCAGGTCCCGGGCGGTGGGATCGCCACGCTCAAGCCGAATGACGCAGGTCATGAAGGCAGCCTCGGCTCGCTGTGGCTCGACTGCCAGCGCCTCGGAAAAAAACCGGTCGGCCGCGGCAAGGTCACCGCCGAGCCGGGCTGCCCTACCGGCGATCAATAGCGTTGGCGCATGTTGCGGCCGGGCTTCGAGGCTGCTGATCGCATGCTGCGCCGCTGTTGCGATATCGCCTTTGCCGAGCGCGATAACCGCAGCAACCTGGCGCGCGGCTGGATCGTCCGGCAGGCGGGACAAGAGTGCGACGATGAGGGCTTCCGCCTGCTTGGTGTTGCCGGCGCGCAAGGCTTGCAGTGCCAGACCGATCTGCTGGTCGCGCTCCTGGATGGGGCCGGACTGTGTCATGCGCCTTCGTTTGCTGCCTTGATGGAGCCGCCAGAATACATCGGCTGTCAGGGAAAGAAAGATCAGCCGCGGCCTGCTATCGGCCGAAAATTGCCGCGCCGCCGAGACAGCTGTCAGCAACCCAGCGTCGGCGCTCGGGGAAAGACGGCGTCGCCGAAGGGCGGAGCCGGCCTCATTACAGCGGTAACCTGATTCCGCGCTGCCGCAACACTCCGGCAATTTGCGGCCGACAGACTCGTCTGGCTGGCTCGCAGTCTGGCAGCCGAGTAGCGGGCTGTCGGCAGGGCAAGCGAGCTGCCAGGCGTATCTGCCCGGTGTGCTTCCAATTTTCTCCCCGATCACGGAGAGCATCATGATCCTCATTCCTCAGCTTTTTACCGAGACATTAAACGATGAAAATCCCCTCGGCAGAGATCCCCTTGGCGATGATGCCACTACTCGGGGGGCAACCGATCTGCCCACCCCCAGCCAGCATGCGCGTCGGGCAGAGAGCCCGTTCTTTCGTCCGACCCGGTTTCTCTCGGCGATCGAGCAGGAATCCCTGGTAGCCGTTCAGGCATTCTGCCGCGAAATTGCCGCGATTGCCGACGCGCAGACGACATCGGCCTGGAAGCAGGCTGCTCTTTCCAATTGGCGCAGTGAAATGGCCAGGCTCTTTGCCGGCGATCCGCGCCACCCGATCAGCCAGGCTCTTCTCGAGCCGATCGACAGGCATCATCTGAAATGCGAGGATTTTCTCGCCGTCATTGAAGGTACCGCGATGGAAGTGCATGGCGATATTCGTGCACCCCATGACGCAGAGCTCGATTTCTGGATGCAACGCGGTACGGTCGCCGTGGCGCACCTGGCCCTCAATATCGCCGGCACGTCCACCCAGGCAGCGAGGCGGATTGCGGCGGAGCTCGGCCGTGCCCTGGCGCTCACGGATATTCTGCTCGGGCTGGCTGACGATGCGGTTCATCATCGCCTCTATCTGCCACGCGAATTGCTGCGGGCAAACGGCATCTACGCGACCTTGCCAAGTGCGGTCCTGGCCGACCCGGTCTTGCCGGCGGTCTGCCGTGAAGTCGCTCTCCGCGCCGACCGGCACTACATCGCCGCGCATGCAGCACTCAATGACTATTCATCCGCCAAGTTGAGAGCCGCGGCTTTCGTCCTCCATACCCAGCGGGCAATGCTTCGTACGCTGGTGGCACGTGACTGGCGACGTCTGGGTGAGCCGGTCGATGTCTCCAGCAAATATGAGGCCATGCTGACGCTGCGCCTCAGCCTGTTCGGCCAATAGACCGGGGGCCACTACCGCCAAACCAACTCTGTCGACTCATCATCGTCTTTAGTGATGCATCGTGACGGCGTGATAAGTCACGCCGTGCCGGTGCGCTGCCTTCAGAAAGGATCATCCAATGTGTGGCATCGCTGGCTGGATTAGTTATAAGAACGACTTGCGTCATCAGGAACCGATCATCGCCGCGATGACCGCAACCATGGCACTGCGTGGCCCGGATGCCGGCGGTCTCTGGATCGACCGGCATGTCGCCTTCGGGCATCGTCGCCTGGCGATTATCGATCTCAGTGGCGGTGTGCAACCGATGCAGGCTGAGGAAGAGGGACGGGTGATCGCTTCCCTCATTTATACCGGAGAAGTCTATAACTTCGAGGAATTGCGGAGCGAGCTGATCCAGCTTGGTCATCGCTTCAAGACCCGCAGCGACACGGAAGTGGTGCTGCACAGCTACCTGGAATGGGGCGATGAGATGGCCGAGCATCTCAACGGCATGTTTGCCTTCGCCATCTGGGACACCCGCACGGAAACCCTGTTTCTGGTCAGGGACCGCATGGGGGTGAAGCCACTCTTCTATTACCCGACGGGTGACGGTGTCCTGTTCGGTTCGGAGCCGAAGGCGATCCTGGCCCATCCCGAAATCGAGCCCCGGGTCGGCAAGGAAGGCATGCGCGAATTGTTCATCCTCGCGAAAAATCCAGAGACGACGATCTATAGCGGCATGTATGAGGTGCGTCCGGGCCAGATCGTGCGCGTCAACAGCGAGGGTATCGTCAAACGGCGCTATTGGCAGCTCGAGGCCCGTCCGCACGAAGATGATTTGCCGAAGACCATCCAGACGGTGCGGGATCTGCTGGAAGATATCGTCCGCCGACAGGTGGTAGCCGATGTGCCGCTCTGCAGCCTGCTCTCGGGTGGGCTCGATTCCTCGACGGTGACGGCCATGGCCGATCGCGCCATTCGCGTGCAGCAGAAGAAGCGCGTGCGCTCCTTCTCGGTGGATTTCGTCGATCATGGTGTCGGCTTCGTCGCCAACGAGCTCCATAAATCGTCGGACACGCCTTTTGTCCGGGATTTCGTTTCGCATGTCGGTTGCGACCATACGGAAGTGGTGATCGATAGCCGCACACTCGCCGATCCCGATCTCAATCGCGCCGTGGTCGCCGCGAGCGATTTTCCGCTGAGTTCTTCCGGCGACATGTTCTCGTCGCTCTATCGCCTGTTCCAGGCGATCCGGACGGATTCAACTGTCGCGCTCTCCGGTGAATCCGCCGACGAAGTCTTCGGCGGCTATTCCTGGTTTCATGATCCCAAGACAGTCAATGCCAACACCTTCCCCTGGCTAGCGACGACCGGGCTGGTGTTTGGCGGCGCCAAGGTGCTGAGTGCGGATCTACTGGAAGACCTCGACCTCACGGCCTTCGAGGCGGACAGCTACGCCCAGGCGCTGGCCGAAGTGCCGGTTCTCGATGGCGAGGTCGGGCATGAGCGTCGCATGCGGGAAATCAGCTATCTGCATCTGACCCGCTTCGTTCAATTCCTGCTCGATCGCAAGGACCGCCTGAGCATGGCCGTCGGGCTCGAGGTGCGCGTTCCCTTCTGCGACCACCGCCTGGTGGAATATGTCTTCAATATCCCCTGGCATATGAAGACATTCGATGGACGGGAGAAAAGCATTCTGCGCGCGGCCGGGCATGATCTCCTGCCGCAATCTATCGTCGACCGGGTCAAGAGTCCCTATCCCTCGACACAGGATCCCGCTTACGAGAAGGCCATCCGCGACGACGTGCAGAGCATTATGCGTGACCGGACGCATCCGGGAACCTCGATCTTCAATGCCAAGGTCGTGGGCAACATGCTGGCCCAGCCTTTGGGCAATGTCAGCGGCTTAGCACAGCGTGCCGGGCTGGAGCGGGTACGTTCTATCAGCAACTGGGTGAAAGACTATGGCGTCGTCATGGACGCCTAGGCTGGGGCAGTAAGGCGCCGATCAGCGCAGTGCCAGCCGCCACCGTTCGGCTGTCGCTGCGTTGGCCGTTTAACTTGGGCGTTACTCAGCTGCCAGCTCGGACCGGTAGCCGGAGACCGAAGCGCCATCATCAACGGCCAACCGCCGATAGGCGAGGAGTGCACAGAGCGTGATCACGGCCTCGACGATAAAGACGACGCGGAAATCATTGGCGGATGAGGTTCCGTCGGCGGATGCCATCAAGGACAGCAATGCCGTCGCGCTGCCGATGCTGACGGAAACCGACAGCCGCCAGAAGATGTAGTAGAAAGCGCTGAAATCAGCCAGCTGCGTCGCACCGACATCTGAGTAGGAGAGGTTGCTGGCGGTACCCCATTGCAGCGACCGTGAAATACCGAAAATGAAGATATAGGAGAGGCCGAGCCACATCGGCATCGTTGCCTGGAAGAGGGCGAACCCGCCGATCAGTGCGGCAACGACCGGGGTATTGATGACGAGGACGTGGCGGAATCCGTATTTCTTGAGAAGGCGCGGCAGGAAGAGGCGTGGCAGCAGGGAGCCGATGCCGACGACGAAGGTCCAGGAGCCGGATTGCACCGCCGTCATGCCGAAGCCGACCTGGAACATCATGGGGAGGAGCAGTGTGACGGCAGTCATGCCGACCGTGTCCAGCCCGCCGCCGGTCAGGAGCGAGATCCGAATGGTGCGGATATTGAGAAGCCGCAGATCGAGGAGCGGATTGCGTGCCTGGTATAGATAGAGGATCGCCGCGCCGAGAACGAGCACTGAGAGCGCCAGCATGCCCAACGCCATCCAGGCGGAATGATTGCGGTCGCCGATCGAATCCATGCCGAAAACCAGCAGTGTCATACCGGCACTGACCAACATGAAGCCGAAGAGATCCAGTTTCGGCGCCGGTCCGTTCTCTTTGCGCGGGAAATGGGTCACGGCAAGTGCCGCTGCGCCGAGCGCCAGCGGTACATTGATGAAGAAAATCCAGTGCCAGGACAAATAGGTCGTGAGCGCGCCGCCGACGAGAGGTCCGACCAGGGGGCCGACTTGCGCTGCCAGCGACATATAGAGGTTGATCTTCAGGATTCTGGAGCGGGGAAAAGTGCGCAAGATGGCAACCTGTCCGACCGTTCCCATGAGCGCCCCGCCGAATCCCTGCAAGGCACGGGCGAGGACCAGCGTCCAAAGATTTGTGGCGAGGCCGCAGGCGATGGAGGCGGCAGCGAAGGATATCAAGGCACCGGTATAGCAGGTGCGGGTACCGAGGCGATTGGTGAGCCAGCCACCGAGGGGCATTGAGACGATCAGTGTCAGGACATAGATGGTCATCACCAGCCCGAGCTGGCTTGGCGCACGTCCGAGCGAGGCGCCGATCCCGGGTAGCGCCGTGACGACGATGTTCTGGTCGAGATTGACCATGAAATTCCCGCAAGCGACGGTGAAAGGCAGAAAGAACAGGGTGCCTGCGGAAAGTCGCAGGGGCGAGGCGGTGACGTGAAGCTCTTCTGTACTCATCTCTCGTGTCGGTCTAGCGCGTCAAAGGGGCACAGTCGTGAAAGGGATCTGTGGGAAAGGCGGCGGAGGGGAACTCAGGTGAGGCATTGTGTGTGGTCTGCATGCGCGAGAATGACCGGCATGCGCTATCGCGGATGGCAGCTTACTGGCAGGTCTGAGCGATTGCCTGCTGGGCTTCGGTGGCTGTCTGGTCGATTTGTTGCGCTGTGCTCTGGACGGCATTGACCCGGGCCGAAACCGTGGTGCCGCCAGAGCAATCCTCGCCTTTATCCGGTGGTGGCGGTGGAAAGTCATCTGCATGCGTCGAGATGGCTGTCAGGAAACCCGCGCCGGCAACGAAGCCGCTCGCCAGGATGGGCTGTCGGTAAGTCATCGTTTTCCCCAAGTCGGACCCTACCGAAATACAGCATCAAGGATGCAAAGATAAATCAAGAAAGAAGAGGAGCGCCATCCCCGTTCCCGGGCGAATTGGGCTTGAAAAGATGCTGAATTCGAAAGGATTTAACCTGTGCCGGCACCTGCGGACGTCAGACACCCAAGACGAGGGCGCCACCGGTCAAACCGGCGCCCGCCGCTGTCAAGAGCAGCCGCTCTCCCGGTATGAAGGGCCGGCCTCGGTTGGCCAGGGAGAGCGTCAAGGGAATCTTGGCGGCCGAGGAGTTACCAAATTCTTCGATCGTCCGTATGCTCCTGCCTGGCTCGATGCCGAGCTTTTCACTGACTGCATCGAAAATGCGCGCATTGGCCTGATGTGGAATGAAGCGGGCAATATCGGCCGATGTCAGTTCTGCCTGCTTCATCGCTGCCTGTGCGCAGTGCGTCATGATCCGCACGGCCTGGGTAAACATCTCCTGCCCGTCGCGCATCGTTATGAGCAGGTTTTTCGGATCGATGTCCGGCGCAAATGGCGACGAGTTGCCGCCAGCCGGAATGGAGATCAGATCATATCGGCTGCCATCTGCAATCAAATCGGCGCCAAGTATTCCCGTGTCCGCCGCGAAGCAGGGTACCAGTACGACCGCGCCGGCGGCATCGGCGAAAAGCACCGTGCTCGCCCGTTCTGTCCAGTTGATGCGCCGGCTGAGAATATTGGCCGCGACCACCAAAGCGGGCCGATTGTGAATCCGCACGAAGCCATCGGCCAAGGTGAGGGCATAGAGAAAGCCGGAACAGGCGCCCGCGAGGTCGACGGCGCCGGAATTGGTGAGTCCGAGCCGATGCGCCAATAGCGGTGCCGAGGGTGGCAACAGGTGGTCTGGAGCCGACGTGGCGAGAAGGGTCAGTCCGATATCGGCATGCGAGATACCTGCGCCCTCAAGAGCTGCCGCACCGGCCTTCGTGGCAAGATCGGTGAGCTTCTGCTCCGGCGCTGCCCAGCGCCTTTCCCGGATACCAGTCCGCCGCTCGATCCACCCTTCGCAGAGGCCAGGGCGCATCGCGGGTGGAGAATGTAGTTTTCACATCAAATCAAACCAGTTCACTGCTCGCGGACTTGGTAGCCCAGCGGTACGACGGAATACTCCCTGCCTACACTCTCACACTTTTCCCAGAGTGCGCGTCAGGAAATTATAGAATTTCGGCTCATCGGCTCTGGAAATGTTGATGCGGGTTCCATTTCGGCTCGCCGCCTTATCGATCGTGAACACGCTTCCAGGGGCCAGGAAGATGCCTTGCTTCGCGGCTTCCCGAGCGAGCTGGATGTCGTCGACGCCCGGTGGAAGCATCAAGTAGACGTAATATGCGCCGGTCGGCGGAGTGAATATCTCAAAGCCCCGCCGTTCGAAGCTGCTGATGACGCGATCGGTTGCCGCCCGGATCCGACTGCCGAGGCGTTTCAGGTGCCTGCGGTAGTGGCCATCCGCCATCAGGCTTTCGACAAGGCGCTCGACATGGCCGGAACTGTTGACGGTGGTCAGCATCTTGAGCTCAGCCAGCGAGCCGATGAGGTCGGGCCGCGCCGCGACATATCCGCAACGCAGGCTTGCCGACAAGGTTTTCGAGAACGTCCCGATGGAAATCACCGAATCGAGCTGGTCAAGTGAGGTCAGGCGCAGATTGTCGACGGTCGGCAGATCGACGAACGGGTCGTCTTCCACGATGAGGAAATCGTGCTGGGATGCGAGCTTCAGTATGGCATGGGCAGTCGGCAGGTTCGTGGTTCCGCCCGTCGGGTTATGGCCGACTGATTGTGTGAAGAACATGCGGGGCCGGTATTGAGCGAGCTTCGTAGCAAGATCGCCTATGTCCGGCCCGGTAGGCGATCGACGGATGCCGACGATCTCGATCTGCGCCAGTCTCAGCTTGGCAAAGAGCGGATAATATCCAGGATCGTCGACGAAGACTGTATCACCCGCCATGAGAAATCGTCGGATGATGAGGTCCAAAGCGTGATTGGCGCCGAATGTCAGGAGAATCTGATCGGCCGAGGCTCGCAAGTCGTGTGCATGCAAATGCGTTGCCAAGCGTTCGCGCAGGCTGGGATCTCCGAGCGCAGAACCGTAGCCGTCCTCGCGTCCGCGTCGCGTGACTTGGAGGCCGAGATGCCGCCGGATCTCCGATTCTTCCGTCCAGGAGGCCGGCGGGCGTCCGTCGCCGACGCGGATGGAGAAGCTTTCCTCGAGCTGGGCATTGAGGAGGGATGCGATATCGATCGCTTCGGCGACATGCCGGGGCCGCTCATTCGGTGGCAGACGTTCGCGTCTCTTCACCGTGAAACCGGAGCCCGGCCGAGAAACGATCCATCCGCTCGCCACAAGGCGTTCGTAAGCTTCGATGATCGTGTTCTTCGAGACATCGTATTCTTCGGCCGCCCGACGTATCGACGGAAGCTTCGTTCCCGCCTTCAACATCTCGGTCTCGATGAGGCGCGTGATCGTCCCGACGACCTGCTCGACGCGGGTCGTGGCGGCTGGCTTGGCTGGGGATGGCTTAAGCGGCATCCGTACCTCTTATTTTAAGGGTACAGTCTGGCGCGGTTTCATCAAACTGTACCTTGATCAATGGTATCAGTTGAACCAATGCTTAGGCAAAAGAAACAAACAGCGCATCAAGCATTATGGGGAGGCGACCTTGGTCGAGCAGACCGCAGGTGTGAACATCAATTCCCGTTTGGAGAAGTTTCGCGACCTGACGCCATCAGAGCGTCTCGCCCGCGTCGGCGGGGCAACAGGGGTTGATTGTACCCAGCTGTCCGGAGGCTCTCTGCCCATCGAACTCGCTAACGGCATGATCGAAAACGTCGTCGGCAAGTTCGAGCTGCCGCTAGGCGTCGCCACAAACTTTACCATAAATGGCCGCGACTACTTGATACCCATGGCAGTCGAAGAGCCGTCCGTCGTTGCCGCGGCTTCCTATATGGCGCGCATCGCTCGCAGCTGCGGCGGCTTTCAGACCTCGAGCAGCCTCCCCATCATGCGCGCCCAGGTCCAGGTCTTGGGCCTCCAAGATCCCCATGGCGCCCGGGCCCGGCTGCTGATGGCGAAGGAAGAAATCATCGCTGCGGCGAACGCCAAGGACCGCGTCTTGGTGCAGCTCGGTGGCGGCTGCCGTGACATTGAGGCCCATGTCTTCGATGCAAGCTCTACCGGTGCGATGCTGGTCATGCATCTACTCGTCGACGTCCGCGACGCCATGGGCGCCAATACGGTAAACACCATGGCCGAGACGGTGGCTCCGCTGGTGGAACGCTTGACGGGCGGCACGGTGCGGTTGCGGATTCTGTCTAATCTTGCCGATCTGCGTCTCGCGCGGGCCAGCGTCCGATTGACGCCGGAAGCGCTCAAGACCGACGAATACTCCGGGGAGCGGATGGCGAGCGGCATTGTCGAGGCTTGCGCACTTGCGATCATCGACCCCTATCGTGCCGCAACCCATAATAAAGGCATCATGAACGGCATAGACCCGATCGTCGTCGCCACCGGCAATGACTGGCGGGCGATCGAAGCCGGCGCCCATGCATGGGCCGCCAGAAGTGGTCGCTATACCTCTCTCAGCCGCTGGGAGGTCAGCGTCGGCGGCGAGTTGGTCGGGAGCCTCGAGATGCCGATGGCCCTTGGTCTCGTCGGCGGGGCCACGAAGACGCATCCGGCGGCCCAGGCGGCCCTACGGGTTCTGCAGGTCAAATCCGCTCAGGAACTGGCGGAGGTCACCGTTGCGGTCGGCCTCGCGCAGAACATGGCGGCGCTCCGGGCGCTGGCAACAGAAGGGATCCAGCGCGGCCATATGGCATTGCATGCCAGGAACATCGCGATCGTCGCCGGTGCGGTGGGGGAAGAAATCGAGGTGATCGCGACCGAGCTTGCGAGCAAGCACGACGTTCGAGCGGATAGCGCCAAGGAGATTTTGGCGCGCCTCCGGTCGACGAAAGCCTGACCCATGGTGGCATCGGAAGCCATATTGAGGCGGTGGCGACCGCGCAACCTGCTCCGTAGCCAGGAGGGAATCGTTCTCCTGCTGGCGCTGGCCGCTTTTATTTTATTTTCGGTCCTGCTGCCGTCCTTCCTCAGTCCCGGCAATCTGATCGCGCTCGTCCGAAGCGTTTCCATCCTCGGTGTCTTGGCACTCGGCATGGCGCTGGTGGTGATCGCCCGGGGGATCGACGTTTCGATGATCGCAACCATGGTGGTCTCGGTCGCCTGGTCTTTCGTGCTCGCGCGTGACGGCTACACTTTCGGGCTTGCTCTGGCGATCGGGGCGGGCTTCGCAGCGGTCGCTGGCCTCTCCATCGGCGTCCTCGTCGCCTTCGGCGAGGTGGCGCCGATCTTCGCCACGCTGGCGGCCGGATCGCTGATCTACGGGCTCGGCCGGACCTTCTTCTTCCAACTCGAGATGCAAAACGTGCCGCCGGGACAGAACTGGTTCGCCGCCATCGGCCAGGGATCGCTCTTCGGCATACCTTTGACCATCGTTGCTTTCGGTGTCCTCTGTCTTTTCTTTCATCTTGTGCTGACGAGGACGCGCTTCGGCTGGGTTCTCTATGGGATGGGGAGCAACCCCTCGACAGCGCGCACGACTGGCGCGCCGATACGGGCGATGATCATGGCACAATATATCATCAGCGCCTTGATCGCCTATCTCGCGGGGCTGATCCTCGCGGCCTCGGCCGCCGCCATCAATGCGCGGCTGTTCAATTCGACGATGATCTACGACATCCTGCTGGTCGTCGTCCTCGGCGGAATCGGCCTGAACGGCGGCCACGGTCGCGTTCGGAACGTGATTCTCGGCACGGTCTTCGTCGGCATCCTGCTGAATGGCATGACGATCCTCAACATCGACTACACCGTCCAGAACCTCGTCAAGGGGATCGTCCTGCTATTGGCGATCATCGCCGATTCGGTTGTCAACCCAAGGGACGAGCAGACATCGCAACAAGGGGACCTGTGATCCCGCGTCGCCAATAACAGAAGCACGGCAGTTCAAAGGGGAGGTAAACATGAGACAGATGATCAGGCGTTGGGCAGTCGCGGCTGCCCTTGTGCTTGCAAGCGCCACGGCGGTCCAGGCGGACAACCAGGGCCTGGAGAACCCGCGCAGCACCGATTTCCACGAATCCCTCAAAGGTAAGAAGGTCGTCTTTGTCCCGCTTTCCATGGGCTTCGACCTTACCGAGGGTTGGGCGGCTGTCATGCGTCAACAGGCAAAGCGACTTGATTACTCATTCGAAATCCGGGATCCGGCCTGGAGCACAGATGCCGGCACGCGGGCACTCTCGCAGCTCATCACCGAGAAACCGGACCTTATCGTTCTCCACAACCCCGATATCCAGTCCTACGCCCGGCTGATCAAGCAAGCGCAGTCGGCTGGCATCAAGATCGTACAGATCAACCTCGAATCCAACTCGACCAGCGATTCATATGTCGGCGCGGATTGGACCGAGATTGGCGAGCAGGCAGCGCAGGCTGTTGTCGACAAGTGCGACACTGGTAAAGGCGTCTCGACGAAGATCGCGATCGACACGGGTGTTCCGACGGCGGCTTCCGACGTCTTCCAGCTCAACGGTATCTACCGCGTGCTGAAGCAGCATCCCGCCATCCAAGTCGTGTCACAACAGTCCACCGAATACAACGCCGAGAAGGCTCGGGCGATCATGGACACGGTCCTCCAACAGCACCCAGATCTCTGTGGCGCGATCGGAATCTGGGACAATCAGGATACCGGCACCGCCTCGGCCATCCAGCAAGCCGGCAAGAGCAACCAGGTATTTCTGGTGACCAGCGGCGGCGGCAACAAGGTTGGCTGCGAGAACGTCGACAAGGGTCTTTTCAATCTCTACATCAGCTACAATGTCCCGCTCCAAGGCGAAATCCTGAACGAGGAGATCGCTCGTCTGCTGCAAAGCAAGAGTGCTGCCGGGGAGGTCAAGACCATGTACTTCACCCCGTTGACGCAGATCACCAAGGCGAATTCCAATCCACGCAATTGCTGGACGCTGGACGACCTGAAATAGAGGCCGGGCGCCTTCGTAATGAACGACACTCTCACGCGTTTACGATACCGAATGTTCTCCGACCGCATGGTCGGAGAACTTCTGTCGAAGAGTTGGATCGACAGTGCGATCCCGGCATTCTTCCTTCTTATCGTCGTGCTTGCCGCAAGCCTCCTGACGACCGACTTCTGGGCGACGGGAAATCTCGGCGACCTCGGACGCCAGGTTGCCGAATTCGGCCTCCAGGGGATTGGCCTGACGATCGTCATCCTCTCCGGTGGCATCGATCTCTCCATCGGATCGGCATTCGCGCTGACCGTCCTCGTCTGCCTCGTCTCGATGAACGTGCTCGGCCTGCCGGTCGGCGTCGCTCTGCTGGCGACATTGGCGACGGGCTTTGCTTGCGGGCTGTTGAACGGCATCCTGATCGGTTATCTCAGGTTGCGCGCTTTCATCACCACCCTGGTGACCCTGGTTATCTACCGGGCGATCTACGACATCCTTTTCCCGCGTCTCGCAAGCGCCATCGTAGGGAATACGCCGGATTCGGCGATCTGGGACTTTGTCGGCTTCGGTACTGTCCTCGGCATTCCCGTCTCATTCGTAATTTTTGCTCTGCTGGCCTTCTTGCTGCATATCGGCCTCTCACGCCTGCGTCCCGGCTGGCGCTTGCGAGCCGTCGGCGGTGCCCGGCGCTCGGCGCATAACGCAGGCATCAACGTCAAGAGGACGGTGTGCTCAGCCTATGTCGCATCGGGCCTGCTCACCGCGATTGCAGCGTTCCTCTTTTCCGCGAGGCTGGGCAGCACCGGTGCCGATACGGGTATCGGTCTCGAAATTTCCGTTTTGACGGCTGTCGTGCTCGGCGGCGTCTCCCTGGGCGGCGGTCGCGGTGCCGTCGGCAACGCCATCATCGGCGCCGTGCTGGTCCTGATCCTGACCAATAGCCTCATCCGACTGGCCCTGCCGGGTTCGGTGAACCAGTTGCTGCTGGGCGTGGTCCTGATCCTCGCGGTCCTATTCGATGCGAAATGGGTTAAGAACCGCGGTAAGATCCTCAACAAGCTCTATGTGTCGCCGGCCTATCTCTCCCTGGCGCCTCGTCGCGAGGCCAACCCCGATCCGTATGTGCTGAATGACCGCCTGGGCGCCACTGAACTCATCGGCCTTGGAGAGGTCGAGGGGCCCGAGGACGTCATTCTGGATGAGGACGACAATCTCTATACGGGAACGCGTCATGGCACGATCGAGCGGTTCTGGGCGCCAGATTATGTCAGGCGCGAGACCTTCGCCGCGGTCGGCGGGCATCCCCTTGGCCTTAATTTCGATCGCGACGGAAACCTGCTTACCTGTGTCGGCGGCATGGGTGTTTACAAAGTTGCCCCCGACGGTACGGTCGCCAAGGTGACCGACGAGACCAACCGCAGCCTGCTGTCGATCATCGACGATTCCCGGCTTCGCCTGCCTGACGATCTCGACGTCGCACCGGACGGACGGATCTTTTTCAGCGAAGCAACCATTCGCTATGACATGTCCGAATGGGCCACCGATGCGCTTGAGGGGCGTGGAAATGGCCGTCTGATTTGCCACGATCCGCGTTCCGGCACGACGCGGACGGTTCTCCGCGGCCTGATCTTCCCGAACGGCATTACGGTTTGTCGCGACGGGCAATCCCTGCTGTTCGCCGAAACCTGGGCATGCCGGATAAACCGCTATTGGTTCGACGGCCCGAAGAAGGGGCACCGCGAGATCTTCATGGATAACTTGCCTGGCTATCCGGACAACATCAATCGCGGCTCCGACGGCACATTCTGGGTCGCGCTTCTCGGGATGCGGACGAAGACGTTCGACCTCGCCATGCGCAAGCCCGGTTTCAGGCGTCGCATGGCGCGGCAGATCGCGTCGGACGAATGGCTGTTTCCCAACATCAACAGAGGATGCGTCGTACACGTTTCGGCCGAGGGCGCGGTGCTCGAGGTCTTCTGGGATCGTGGAGGCGCCAATCACCCCTCGATCACCTCGACCTGCGAGCATAAGGGGTATCTTTACATGGGCGGCGTTTCCAACAACCGGGTCGGGCGGGTGAAGTTGGAGGGCGCCGACCCGACATGGACGGCCCGAAGCGACTACTGGGAGGGGCGCTGATGCTGCAAGCGATCTCGCGCTGGCTGCGCGGCGAAGAGTCCGGCATCAGCGTACCCCCGATGGATGGAGTCCTGAAACCGAACAACAAGCTGGAAAGTGCTGAACGCCTGCTCGTGCTCCCCGCGGTCGACAACCTCGCGACGGACGGCACATCAGCCTATTGCAGCAGTGGCAAGGTGCTATATCGGTTGAAGCGAGAGGGTGATCTTTTCGGGGCAGAACCAGCCGGTGAGTTCGAAGGACCGGTGACTTGTATCGCCACAGGCCCGGGGCGTATCGCCGTCGGCGTGCAAGGAAAAGGCATTCTTGTCTTCGACGGGCGAGACGGATGGCGACAGCATGATCTGCCGTCGCCGCTGTCAAGCTGTGCCACCGCCGCCGACTTCTGTCCCGACGGCAAGCTGATCGTCTGCGTTGGCTCGCAGCGGAATGCCGCCAGCGACTGGAAACGGGACCTGTTGGAAAACGGCCACACGGGCAGCATCCTCTCGATCGACGAATCCGGTCGCATCGAGACGCTCCGGGGCGCGCTTGCTTTCCCCTATGGCATCATCGCCCACGGCGTGGACGACTTCGTCTACAGCGAAAGCTGGCGCTACCGCCTGACGGAAAGCCGAGGCAGTGGTGTCGTTCTCGCGGACTTGCCGGCTTATCCAGCGCGGCTCGCCAGGGCCGCCGACGGCGGATTGTGGCTCTCCTTGTTCGCTCCTCGCAGGCAGCTTTTCGAAATGGTGCTGCGCGAACACGATTACCGTCGTGAGATGATGTCGACGATCCCGCCATCCGACTGGATCGGTCCCGAACTCAACAGCGAGGGCGGCCCAGACCAGCCGCTTCAGGCCGGATCGGTACGGCAGATGGGAATCATCAAGCCCTGGGCGCCGTCACGCTCCTACGGCCTGGTCGTCAAATGTAATCCATCCGGCCATCCGGTAGCGAGTTGGCACAGCCGCGCCGACGGGACCATGCATGGCATCACGTCGGTTCTCGAATTCGGAGACGACGTGCTCGTCACCGCGAAGGGCGCCAACACGCTGCTCCGCCTGCCACGCGAGGCCGAAGCATGACCGATATCGTTTCCTTCCAGAACGCGACCAAAGAGTTCCGCGGAAATCCGGCGTTCAAGAATGTGGATTTTACGCTCCGCAAAGGTGAAATCCATGCGCTTCTCGGCGAAAATGGTGCAGGCAAGTCGACCTTGACCAAGGTCTTGGCCGGGCTCTATCCGCTGACATCGGGAACGTTGCTGATCGAGGGAGTGCCGCACAACCTGAGTTCTCCTGCTGAAGCGCTGAAAGCCGGCATCGCCATGGTCTTTCAAGAGACGAACCTTGTCGCCTCAATGACGGTCGCGCAGAATATCTTCCTCGGCGAGGAGCGTTTCTTCAATCGGCTGCGGGGCATCAACATCCTCGCCCAGCAGCATCTTCAACGCCTCAGCTTTCATGTTGAGCCGACTGCCCTGGTGTCGACGTTGGGTGCGGCCAAGAAGCAGATGGTAGAGATCGCTCGAGCGGTGCATCACCATGCCCGCATCTTCATTTTCGATGAGCCGACTGCGACCCTGACGCCGGAGGAGAAGCATCACTTCTTCGAGCTGATGCGACGCCTGAAAGCAGACGGCGGCTCCATCATCTTCATTTCGCATGCGCTCGAAGAGGCACTCGCGATCGCCGACCGTATCAGCATCCTGCGGGATGGGGTGCTGGTCGCGACCGACGCCGCGGCGAAATTCACGCGGCAGACTATCGTCCAGGCGATGGTGGGGCGCCAGCTCACCGGCGAGCTTTATGGCCGGGCGCGCCACCGGCCGGAAGCCCGGCCGGCCGGCGAATTGATTCTCTCGATGCGGAACGTGTCGATGGGGAAGGTTGTCAGGAACTCGTCGCTCTCGGTTTTTGCCGGCCAGATCTCCGGCATCTTCGGCCTAGTCGGCGCCGGCCGCACCGAGATGATGAAAGTCGCGGCGGGCGTCCTGAAGCGGGACTTCTTCAATGGTGGCAGCATTCGTTTTCGAGGAAAGCCTGTCCGGTTCCGTGTGCCGAGAGACGGGGTGAAGCACGGCATCGCCTACATCACCGAGGACCGCAAGCTGGACGGCCTATTCGATAGCATGGGCGTCGCCCAGAATATTTACCTTGGCGCGCTCATGAAGCAGGCGAACCCCATGTCGGTCATAACCATGCGGGATGCGCGTCAGCAGGCGGCCAAGTGGATCGAGAGTCTGAATGTGAGGGCGATCAGCGACACTGCAAGCGTCATCGAGCTTTCCGGCGGCAATCAGCAGAAGGTTGTGATCGCGAAGTCGCTGATCCAAACCCCCTCGCTGATCATCTTCGACGAGCCAACGCGCGGCGTCGACGTCGGAGCAATCGCCGAGATCCACCAGATGATCGAGAAGCTCGCGGATGCCGGCGCCGCTGTGGTGGTGATTTCCTCCTATCTGCCGGAGATCCTCAGTCTGTCCGATCGGATCTTGATCGCCCGGCAAGGCAGGATCGTCGAGGAAATGACGATCGACGAGGCGACGGAAGAGAAGATCATGTACGCCGCCGTCCATTAGGCGGCCATAGCCAAGGTGATGGGCGTTATCGTGACCGAACGTATTTCCATCGTAGAGGTCGGCCCACGGGACGGCCTTCAGAACGAAGCGACTGTCCTTCCGTCCGCGATCAAAATTTCGCTGATTGAGCAACTGGCCGATGCCGGATTGCCAGTCGTCGAAGCGGGCTCATTCGTCAGCCCGAAATGGGTGCCGCAGATGGCCTCCTCGTCCGAGGTGTTGCGGGACATGCGGCGGAAGCCGGGGGTGCGGTATCCAGTACTCGTGCCGAACATGCGGGGCTATGAAGACGCCCGGGCAGTTGGGGTCGATGAGATTGCCGTTTTCGCCGCCGCTTCGGAAGCTTTCAGCCGCAAGAATATCAACTGTTCGATCGCAGAAAGCCTCGACCGGTTCCACCCGGTTTGCGACAAGGCGAGGGAGGACGGCGTACGGGTGCGGGGGTACATCTCCTGCGTTCTCGGCTGTCCCTATGAAGGCGACGTGCCGGTAAAGCGCGTCGTCGAGGTGGCGGATGAACTGGTGGAGATGGGTTGCGCGGAAATCTCGCTCGGGGACACGATCGGGGTAGGAACGCCAAGGCGGGCGGCGTCGATGTTGCGCGAGGTCGCGCGTTCCGTGCCGATGAACCGGCTCGCCGTGCATTTCCACGATACCTATGGCCAGGCTCTTTCGAACATTCTCGCCTGCGTCGATGCAGGTGTGGAGATCATCGATTCCTCGGTTGCAGGCCTTGGCGGCTGTCCCTATGCGCGAGGGGCATCGGGCAATGTCGGTACTGAAGACGTCGTCTACATGCTTCATGGGATGGGCATCTCAACGGGGATCGACCTGCAGAAGCTGGTTGCTGCAGGCGCTTTTGTCACCGGGCAGATCGGGCGTCCCCCGGCATCGAAGGCCGCCCAGGCTCTTGCCGCAGAAGAGCGATGACTCTTCGAGCGAAATAGGAACCGTAAATCCGATACCGGCTATCCGCGGATTACAAGCGAGGGCTCAAAGATGGGTCTTCGACCGCATCAGGTCGAATTTCGACGAACGTTGCATTTCTGCTTCCGGCGACCGCAAGATGGAATGAACGCCTGATTGACGCCTGTCAGTAGGTAAGGTCGGCTTTGCGTGCAAAGTGATCAAATTGAAACGCCAGGCCGGAACGAATTTTTTGACTTTGTCGAACGCCCCGGAGGGCAGATAGCCGAGCTCATCGAGCACGGTGAAGTCGAGGCGGGTCAGATGGTCGGCGATGCGCCCCAGGTGTCCGGCCCTGGCTTCGGCCTCCAGCCGATTGACCGGGTCGACGGGGCAATGCTCTTATAGGAGAAATCCGCGCTGAGTTTGCTGACATGCCCATAGTGGTCATCGGCGGAGATCTAGATCGTTTTGAGGGCTTGCGTGTCTCGTTGACCTTCACGAGGCCCTTCAACTGGAGGCCTGCAGTCGATGCCATCAAAGAGCTGATGAGTCTGGAAGCTTCTTAGCAGGGTGCGTTCCTGTCTGACCGCCTAGCGTGTCCCGGCAGGCTCGCCGGAGATAAATACACAACAAATCGCTGTATCGCGTGGCGCGGACATTCGTTGTTGCATAGCAATGACAGCATTAACCGCGCCCTAAGGAATATGCAGTTAGATATCAGTGTCTTTCGATAAGCGATGGACAAACCTGTCAATTTTCTGACGAGGGTGATCGTGCGTTTTCAAACCTTGACCTTCCGAACGCTTCTTCTTACCAGTCCGGTCATCGGATGGTTAGCGACGTTTGTCATCGCCGCGATTGCCGTTCTCGGCATGATGTATCTAAAAGACACGATTCAGCAGGCGATGCTCGATAAAGACGCCTTGCATGCCCATGTCGAGGCCGATGCCAGGATGGATTCCTTACGGGACGATGTGCTGCGCGCCATGCATGCCGCGAAGACCGGCTCGGCGGACGAGAAGAAGAGTGTGGACGATGATTTGAAGGATCATCTCGCCCAGATCATCGATCGCATCGGCTTGAATGCCAGCCGGCCGCTGCCGGACGATATTCATGCGCTTTATGTCAAAATTAATGGCCTGATCGGCCCCGTACTGAGCGGCACATCAGATGAGGTCGATCTCGCTTTCAAGGATCCCGCCGCGTCGGAAGCGAAGTTCCAGGGCTATCTGGACAGCTTCAATGAACTCCAGGACGCCATGGACAAGACCCGTGAGCTGGTTAAGGTCGCCGATGCGGATGCTGAGGCGAAGGCAACACGTGTCATTTCCCAGTCAGTTCTGGTGGCCGGCATCGTCGGTATCATCGGTCTGCTGACCCTGACGGCGGCGGCAGTCCTCTCCACACGCACGGCCCAGAACATGATCCGTCTCATGACGCGGGCCATGGAGGGCCTGGTCAGCAACGCGGCGACAACCGAGGTTCCCTATCTCTCGCGTAGGGATGAGATCGGCACCATGGCGCGCTCGATGCAGGTCTTCAAGGACACAGCGATCGAGGCTGAACGCCTGGCGGGTGCCCAGGCGTCTGCGCAGGAGGCCCGCAGCAAGCGCTCCAGCTTGATCGACCAGCTGACAGCGAATTTCGATCGTGAAACCATGTCGGTCGTGACGTCGCTGTCATCGGCGGCGACGCAAATGCAATCGACGGCCAGCGCCATGGCCACCATGGCCGAGCAGACCACGCGCCAGGCCCATGCGGTCGCGACTGCCTCCGATCACGCGACATCGAATGTGCAGACGGTCGCCGCGGCCGGCGAGGAGTTGGCAGCCTCGGTCTCGGAAATCGGCCGGCAGGTTGCTGAATCGACCAAGATCGCCAGCGATGCCGTCGCACAGGCGACCAAGTCCGGGCAGCTTGTGCAAACCCTCTCTGAGGCGGCACAACGGGTCGGCGCTGTCGTCAATCTCATCAGCGAGATCGCCAGCCAGACCAATCTGCTGGCGCTCAATGCCACGATCGAGGCGGCGCGCGCCGGCGATGCCGGCAAGGGCTTTGCCGTGGTGGCCTCCGAGGTTAAGTCCCTGGCCAATCAGACCGCCCGCGCGACGGAGGAAATCAGTGCGCAGATCACCAGCATCCAGCAGGCGACCGGCGAGACTGTACAGGCGATCGGCGATATCAGGGGCATCATCGGGCGTATCAACGAGATCACGACGACGGTCGCCAATACCGTCGAACAACAAGGCGCCGCGACCCAGGAAATCGCCCGCAACGTGCAGAAGGCGGCCCAAGGTACACAGGAAGTGTCATCGCATATCGGTTCGGTAACAGGTGCCGCCCAGCAGACCGGCTCGGCTGCGTCCCAGCTGCTCGTTGCGTCGAAGGATCTCTCAACCCAGGCGGCGAAAATGAAGGGCCAGGTCGAGCACTTCATCTCCGAGATCAAGGCCGCGTAATCCGCCCCTGCCATACACCGCCGATCTCGCCTTCGGTGAATGGCTGAGCGTCTTTGCGATGCCCAGATGACCCCAGGCTGCTTGACCACCTGACCCACCATTATGAGATCGTCGAGACGGGCGACGACGGCCGTGGGAGTACCTATGGAATGCCGCTACTATCCGCAAGAACTGACGTTAGAGGAGTCCCGTTTCAATGCCAGCTGACAGCGTTCAAGCTTTGGAGCAAGGCGAGCGCATCAAGATGAGAAACAGACGTGTCTTGCCATTTCGCTGCTCCTGCGCCAAAGCTGCTGGCGTGACCAATAGTGTGAATCAGCGTCGAAGTGGTACCCACTGCTGACTAGAGCTAAGTTGCTGATGTCGTGCTCATAGGACCGGTCTGAGTGGGTTCCCTGTCGGCGCCGATCGGGGCCTGTTGCCTTGGGGATTTCGATACTCACTTCAGACGGTTAGATGCTTGACGTGAGGGTTCTACCTATTGCATGCCGAAACACACCTCCGGGCCCGGCCCAGCGCCAGGCTTTTCGTTTCCGGAGCCAGGATCAGCGGGTTGATGCCGGATAGATAGCGATCGAGCTGAACGCACGAGTGTCATGCGCGGGAACCGCCGTGATCTGAGGGTAGAACGTAGTTGCGGCGCGGACGCGCGCAATGTCCGTCCGTATTTCAGAGCGGTTTTCACCAATCAGCAACCGCATCATCCAAGGCTTCTCCGCTGGCCGCGTCAGCCCCTCCATCTGCCAAACGAGATCACCGACAAAGGCATAGCGCTTCCCCGAGGGCAGGTTGACGAAGACGATGACCGAGTCCGGCGTATGGCCCGGCGCCGGCACGATCACGACCGAGCCATCTCCATATACGTCATGGCTGCTTGGGAAACCGAGGTAAGACCCGCCATCGAAGTGATATGGCCGATAGATGACGTCACGGAAGCTATTGAGCACCTCGGTGCCCTCACCATGCGAGCCGATGAAGCGCTGGCCAGCGTCGTTTACCAATACGGGTATGCCACGGAAATCGTCTACCCCGCTGATGTGGTCCCAGTGTGCATGGGTCGGTATAATGGCGGTAACCGTGTCAGCGGGCATCTTAGCCAACTGATCGATGATGGGCGTGCCAAGGTGATGAGGCGACTGTTGAAGCGAGGGGAGCAGTTTCAACTGCCGCTCGACATTTCGCCCGAACCCAGTGTCGATCAGCAGGTCACCCTTGGGATGCCGAACAAGGACGCCGGTCGCGGCAAATGCCCGCTGCTCACTCCACGAACCACCTCGAAAGGCTAACGCCGCAGGGGTTTGATATGTACCTGTCGGCAACGCGCTGATTGACATGGCGGCGGGAGGCGTGGCCGGTGGCAGCGCCCCGACATCGATTTGCGGCACATCGAGCCGGATCGGAGCGAACGTCCAGGCGAACCAAAGCAGCGCCACCAAGACCAATATCGCGAGTCCGATCAACGCGCTCTTGATCGGGCGACGACGCATCCGCAGCAAGAACGAGTTTCCGCTTCCGATAGCAAGCGCCATTGATCTGCCTTTCGTGTAACAATAGCGTAGATTATCGCCATAACGATAATTGTGATTATTGTTAGGAGTCAATAAGGCATGAGGGATTGGTCCCCCGATCATCCGCGAGCGAAAGTGATGGCGCGCAAGCGCGCGGCAATCGTGGCAGCGGCGGAGCAGGCGTTCGTGCGGGATGGTTATGCCGGTAGTGGAATGGAGAGCATTGCCCGAGAGGCCGGCGTTTCAATCATGACGCTATACCGTCATGCTCGAACCAAAGACGATCTCTTTGCCGCGGTGATCGAAAGCGCTTGCCATCCGGTTGACATGGAAGAGTCGGCCAAGATCGAGGATGCTATGAAGAAGCCGCTCGCGGACATCCTTCTCTTCATCGGCGTGATGTTCCAGGAGCGCATCCGCGGCCCGAAGACGACCAATCTCCTGCGGGTGGTCATGACCGAGATGCGTCGCTTCCCACATCTTGGTGAGCTGGCATACAACGGCCTGATCAACGCGCACGTCGAAAGGCTAGACACTTTTCTCTCGGCTCGGGACGAGACATCCAGTATGCCGGTGGAGCGACGGCGCAAGATCGTCCATGACTTCTTCGAACGATTGGTCGGTCTCGACGATTATCGAGTTCTACTTGGCCTGTCGGCTCCATCGGCGCAAAATATTCGCAGGCGGGCAGAATTAGCTGCTCAGGAAGTTTTTGCGGAGCTGGAGAGGGATCACTCTGCTCCCAGTCCGCAGGAATTTTGAGAGCCCTCCTTCTCCATCCGAGCGACCCGAGCGCCTGTTAACTCCGACACGCCTGAACGACGGGGCGTCGTGGCTCTGATCGACTGCGCGGGATTGCTACGGTGAGACCCGCTTCTTCCCGCGCAGAACGGCATGCGGGCACCACTAGAAGCTAGAGTCAGCCCTCGCCTGCAATAGCGTCGAGTTCACTGACGAGATCTTCTGGCAATACGAGTTCTGAAGCAGCGAGGTTCTCACTCAAATGCGCGATGGATGAGGTGCCTGGGATGAGAAGGATATTCGGAGACCGGCGAAGCAGCCACGCGATCTCTATCTGCATCGGTGTGGCGCCTATACAGGCTGAGACTTTCGACAGCGTCAATGATTGCAACGGCGTGAATCCGCCCAAAGGAAAGAATGGCACATAGGCGATGCCGTCCTGCGCAAGCTGGTCGATCAGCGGATCATCATGACGATGAGCGATGTTGTACATGTTCTGGACGCAGACGATATCCACCATCTTACGTGCTTCGGCGACCTGCGCGGATGTGACATTGCTGAGGCCGATATGTCGCACCAGTCCCTGCCGCTGCAATTCGGCCAAAGCCGTCAACGGTTCTTCGATCGTCCCCTCGGCCGGGCCATCCAGCGCGAACATGATCCGCAGGTTCACCACATCCAGCTTGTCGAGCCCGAGGTTGTTCAAATTGTCATGCACTGCCCGGGTGAGATCTTCCTGCGAATAGGCGGGCAGCCAGGTGGCGTCTTCTCCGCGCCGGGCGCCAATTTTGGTCACGATGGTCAGATCATCGGGATAGGGATGCAGCGCCTCGCGGATCAGTTGATTGGTAACATGCGGGCCATAGTAGTCGCTGGTGTCGATATGGTTTACTCCTGAAGTCACCGCCTCGCGCAAGACGGCCAGGGCTGCATCGCGGTCCTTCGGCGGCCCGAATACACCGGGACCTGCGAGTTGCATCGCTCCGTAGCCGATCCGTTTAACTGTGCGGGTGCCGAGATTGAACGTGCCGCCGACGTCGATATTGGCCATGCTCGCTTCCAATTGTTGCTTCAGTTGCTTCGTCCGACTATATGAAGGATCCTTCAGTTTTGGAATTCGCGTTTCATGAGCGACGTCAGAGGCGCACTAAGCCCAAGGAAATCGCCGGTTCAGGCCCGCTCCACAGCCACTATCGAAGCGCTGCACGTCGCGGCGATTCAGGTTTTGACAAAGGAGGGCCTGGCCCGCTGCACGACCACCCGCGTGGCCCACCGCGCAGGCATGTCGGTCGGTAGCCTCTATCAATATTATCCCAACCGCGACGCCCTGCTCGCCGCCGTCCTGGAACAACATCTGGACACCGTTGCCAGCGCCGTGAGCCGCTGCTGCCGCGAGCAACATGACAAGCCGGTATCCGACATGGCGTCAGCGTTGGTTTCAACTTTTCTCGCCGCTAAACTCGGCAACCCCGCGGAATCGAAGGCGCTTTATGCTGTTGCCGGAGAGCGCGGTGGCGCGGCCCTTGTCGCTCGCGTGCACACGCGAATGGTGGAGGCAATAGCGACGATGATCGCGACCGCCAGCGATGCCCATTTCGTCAGTCCCACCGACACGGCAGCGATCTCGCTCAATGCGGTTGTAGGTCCTGTGCGGGCGCTGCTGGAGGGTCACGCTCCTCCTGAGTTCGAGGCGTGCCTCGAGGTACAACTTGTCCGGTTGCTGACCGCATATCTTCAATCGCATTGCACACCATCAAAGACCGGCCCGACCAACACGCGTGGCGGCAGGAATCCGGCACTGGAACGGGCTTAGCAGCTCCTCAGAGTGCGTGCCACGATCGGATCATGCGCGTGCTTCAACCATTCTCCCAGTTTGGAGAGATCTCCATGCACCCGCATAGCGCCGGATTGCATGAAGTGGTCGGTGGCAGCGCCGTATGCAGGATCGGCGCTGAGCAACAAGTTCAATGATTTCGCGGCGGCTGTCGTGATCTCGATGGTGATGTCACCCCACTCATCGGGCCGAGCACCTGCTCGGAAAGAGGGAATGCCATCGACAATGTCGAAACGGAGCCCCTGAACCAAGCCTTCTGAAAGCGTCGCGCCGTCAGTGTAGCGCTCGACCAGAGAGACGTTCGTGTCAGGCGCAATACCGCTTCGCCGGGCGGCCTCGCACATTAAGTTTCCCACCATCTCGAACCACGCTGCGGTTCCATGGCGGAGCTTCTCGCTCGTTGTCATCGTATTGCTCCAAATGGGCGGCGCCGCGCCAAGCGCGGCGACCGACCGACGACCTAGCTAAACCGACTCACTCTACGGTAAGGACGATCTTGCCTTGGATATGCCCTTGGCCCGCGCGCGCATGCGCCTTGCTCGCATCCGCCAGCGGGTAAGTGCTGTCGATCACGACCCGTATGATCCCGTCATTCAACAGAGGGGCGAATTCCAGAAGCTGGGCGCCGCAGGAGCGTACCTGCGTTGCCGAAACGGTAACGCCCCGCGAAGCAGCTTCCTCGGCACCAGCAAAGCCCAGGGGATAGACGGGAAACAGCGCTCCGCCGCGCTTCAGGGTCCGCAGGAAGCGTGCCGTGGCAGCGCCGCCGACATTATCGACAACCAGATCGAGGTCCCGTACCGCTTCTTCCGGGGCATTCTTCGTGTAGTCGATGAATTCATCGACGCCGAGATCGCGGAGAAGCGCTTCATGCTTTCCGGACGCCACGGCGATGATGCGCGCGCCCTTCGACTTCGCGACCTGGATCGCGAAATGGCCAACGCCGCCCGCAGCTCCATTGACGAGAACCGTCCTGCCTTCAAGCGGCACCGGGCGATGCCGGTCCCGCTGAAGGGGATTAGGCTCGTCGTGGCCAAGCTCGACAAGAAACTGCCAGGCCGTGAGCAGTGACATCGGCGCGCCTGCCGCATGTACGTGGTCGATACCGGCTGGCTTCAGCGCGAGTTCCGATGCCGGGACGCTAACATATTCGGCGTAGGCCTTGCTGCCCGTGAGGTCGCCAGGAAAGCGGACCATCGAATAGACCTCGTCGCCGACGCTGAAGCCCTTAACATCGTCCGCGACTGCCTCGACGACTCCGGAGATATCGGTGCCGAGGATCAGCGGAAACGATACCCGCGGTCGCCATTCTGGGGGCAGGGCGTTGTAGCCGTCGCGGAGATACCAGTCGGGAGGATTGATGCCGACCGCGTGGACGCGAACGAGCACTTCGCCCTCCTTCGGTTGTGGCTTGGGCGCTTCCTCGTAGATCAACACTTCGGGGCCGCCGAAGGCATGCTGGCGGATAGCCTTCATGGTGTCGCTCATTCCAATCTCCAAAATTCTCTTCGCATCGTCGTTGATTAGGAATTTAGACTTTTACATAGAAGTTGATAATAGTGGTAAAAGTTGCTTCACTAATGTCATGAAAGAACAAATCGCACTCGAACGGCTGACCGGCCTCATCGCTTTTGCGCGCGCTGGCTCGCTGGGAAGCTACACCGCGGCGGCGCGCTCCCTCTCGATCTCACCATCGGCGGTGAGCAGGAGCGTTCAGCGGCTTGAGCGACACCTGGGCGTCTCGCTCTTTACGCGAACGACACGTGCGTTAACGCTCACGTCGGAAGGCCGGGACCTACACGAACGCACGCTCAGGCTATTGCGCGATGCCGAGGACATCGAGCAGGCGGCAAAGACGGCGCGTGCCGAGCCCGCGGGTACCTTGCGGGTTGCGGCGTCCTTGCCGATCGGCGTGCATCTGATCGCGCCGGCGTTGCCAGCATTTCGCGAGCAGTATCCTGCGGTCACCGTCGATCTGCGATTAAGCGATCAGATGGTCGATATCGTGGAGCAACGCATCGACGTCGCAATTCGCATCGGCGACCTGCCGGACTCGGGATTGCTGTCACGCAAGTTGGCGCCCCTTCAGTTCGGCGCCTATGCATCGCCCAGCTATTTGGCCAAGCGGGGCATGCCGTCTCACCCTGATGATCTGCAAGGGCATGACACGGTTACCCTACGCTATCAGAGCACGGGTCAGTCTTTCCGATGGCCGTTTCGGATCGGCGGTCGCGAAGTCGAAATTGTACCGCCGTCCGGGTTGGTCGCCGACGTGAGCGACGCAGTTATGGCTATGCTCGTGGCAGGTGGAGGCATCGGGATCAGCGCGAGCTTCGTGGCTGCACCATATGTCTCACGGGGTGAACTGGTCCCGATTCTGACCGAATTCACGGTCGAACGTAACAACATCACCGTACTCTGGCCTGAAAGCCGTCGCACCAATCCGGCCGTACGTGCCTTCCTTGCGCAGTTGCAGGAGATCTTTCAGGGGCGCATGTCCGCAGTGGCAAGCAGTTGACGCGAGCGCCCACTCTCAGCAGTGGAACCGGCGGGTGCCCGTCAACTCACCGCTACGGAATTGCTTGCGCCAAGTATAAAGCTGTCCCGTGCCGATGCCATGCTCCCGGCACACCAGATACGGCGTTGCCCCTGGAGCAGCACACTGACCCAGGATCCGCAGCTTCTCCTCGACACTCCAGCGTCGACGTCGTTCGCGAGCGCTAACAAGTATTTCTTTTTCGCAAGAACGAATGGTGATGCTGCAAGCGTTCGAAGCAGAGTAACTATCCGCCCCCCCCCGGCCGGCCGCTCTGATGTTTGTTGTCAAGGTGTGAATCAGCGCCGAAGTAGGCCCCTCGCGTAAATGCCTATAACTGTCTGAAGTGAGCATGGATTTTCCCGAAGCGACGGGGTCCCTATCGGCGCCGGTCGGGATCCCAGGGCGCGACCGCTTCTTTCTCGAATTTCAAAGAATTAGCCCCACTCGCTCGAGGGTCCGGTTTCGGCACCGCTTCACAAACAGGCTGCATGCGATGGTTTGCAGTGGTCGGATCTCGGTCGAAAAGGCCCAGCACGAAATAGCGGTGGATTGGATCGACGCCTATCACCGATGGGTTAGTCAAACACCTTGACCGCGGCGACGAAATAGAACATCCCCGAGCTGATGTATTTTGATCTGCATCAACGCGCCGCCGCGGCAAACATGCGAAAAGATGCACAACGCAAGGTATTTGCGTTCAAAGATGCCCAGAGCCTGCAGGGTTGTCATTGTTCCCGGGCATGCTCGGCGCTCGTCGCCTTCCTGCTGGTTCAAGTTTAGGCATCAGTCTCGCGGGTCCCGCCACTCGGGGCCCGTTCTTTGTGCTGTAATGTCAGATCGTGATGCGCCGAGCGCTATCCAGGCGATCTTATCGCCCCGGCCGCCAGAACGTCAGCCTTGCCGCGCTTTCCGCGGCCGAGAAAGACGTCTCCTTTTGAGAAAGTGCGATCATAAAACGATTATTAGTTGGACTTGAAGTGACGGTTTCGGGCTGGTGCCGTTATCCGAGTAGGTCCGGCGGCAGGTCGATCTCGTTTTTCCGCTGAAGGCGTGCCTCAATTATTATGGCGCGCAGGAGATCAACGCGTCGCTTCAGATCGTCTGCTTCCGGGCTGGGGATAGGATTCATTGCGTCCAGAACGGTCGCCATACGCCAAAGCTTGGCCTCCGCATCTTCAATCCACACTCTTACACTCCCTACACCTAATTACTCATCTGCGTTGCAGCTTTTCTTTGATTTGTGCAGATCGGCAAAAAACGCACCATCAGAGGCTTTTATTTCATCACGGTCTGGTGATGACCGATTGCCCGCGCGGCGTCATCGGCCGCCTCGCAACGACCAATGCGAGTTGGCGACAATTTCAGATAAGTTCGCCACAAATCGATTTTGAAAGATGCACATGCGAGGGAATAGTTGCACCATGTTCGCCGTTTATCGCGGGGATAGCTCAGGTGTTGGGATGCGTTGGAATGGAACAGCAGTTCATCGGTCAGATCCTCGAAGGGGCGACATACGCGGAGTTGGGCGATAGCGACAAGAAGATTCTTCGTTGGGCTCTGGATTGTCTTGTGAGAACTCAGCTCAAGCTCACCGAAACCAAGCTCGACCTGGTTATCAGGTGCTTATGTCGTCACCCGTTCCAGGACATCTCGACAGAACTGGTAGAGGCGCTCGCCCAGAGATATAGCGGTGGGGCTAAAGCCGTCAGGGCGACAATGGCTCGATACAATTCAGAGATATGAGTTCGCTCAGCGCCTGCATTGCCCCTTAACTCGCGACAGATGAGCACTTGCCCTCAGCCGAGCAATCGGCTCGAACGATCTTCGCAATTGCGATGCAGCAAAAGCGGTGGCCTCTCAACGGTCAACGTGCCCGGAGCGCCATGCAAAGCGTCTTAGCTCCTCAAGCGAACACGCTGCACCGTTTCGGCTGCAATAGGTCGAGAAACGATCGGGATCGACGTCAACCAAGAGATAGACGTCACCGTTCCCCATGATCGCAAGCTTTTCCCGCTGCAAGTCAATCAACCACTCAGTATAAGTCGCGCGCAGCTCAAGAGGCATTAGTTGCTGAAACCGCGCGTAGTCGTAGGAGCTGATTATCGGCAGGCACCTCAGCGCCATCGTTGTCCCCTAACGGGCATATCATTCAAAGCGGACCATCCCGGTGAGCAATATCTTTAAGCCCTTCTCGGTTCCCACTTAGTCGTATCGGCAGGCAGATTTGAGATGTGGTGCGCCGTAATGTCCGAGTTCCCGTGCTGCTCTCTCTTTGAGGGCGAGAGTTAGCCGGCGATAAGGCGGGATGGCCGGAACAGCCTGTGCGCGAAAATATATTCGCTCACATATGGAATATTTCTCTTTGCCGAACGTTGTAAACTAAGGATATGCACAATATCCGCGATCTGACGACCCCGCCCGGTGCCCCGAGCTCCGGCGGGGTTGTTTCTTTATGGGCGCCAGTTGCCGAGCGCGGCCTGCGTCTCGACATGGCGCTGGCAGTGCGGGCATCGCGCGCCAACTGGCTTCGTCTTGAAGGTGCGATAGGTCACGACCTCCATTCGGGTTTTTCTCAGCTTGAGAAAACCTCCGCCGCTTCGCCAAGCCGCGGTCATCGTCGCGCAGCTGGACCGGAAATCAGGAACCCTTGTCGGCACAAATTGCGCTGACATGTGGTGGGTATGGCGGCTGCACTGTGATTGTTCCAGAACCAGACGATACATCAACCGGCTTATATTCTGCAGCTAGGCGCTGGGCGTCTTTCCCGATCGCTGCTGCGGCGTCCAGACAAGCTTCTCTGGTGTCGGAGGTTACCTGGAAGTTTGATTGAGCGGCACCAGCCTCGATCCATGTCACCAATAATATCGTCTGCATAACCGCCCCACCTCACTCCGCTGATCCAGGCCGAAGTTACTTGCCTTTGCCCTTGCCTTTGTGGCGAGCGGCCTGGGCGAGATCGGATGCAGCGATCTCCTTCTGCTTCTTCGTCGCAGTCTTGCTCCGCAGAGCCTTCGCTGCGTCGGAAGCTGCCTTCTTACCTGTCGTCACGCTACCCTCCTACGAATAGCTTGATGGGCCGGCTTGCGACGCCCGCGGCCCTTGGGCGCACGGTGGAACGAGCCACCGATCCCAGTCACGCGAGCTTTTTTGATTTCTCAATGCTGCCTGCTGTGGCTCGCCGTTCAATTTCCTTTTGGATAAGCCGCGCCCGCTCATTGAGAGCAGCCTTTTCCTCTGCAAGGTGCGTCTTTGCGAACTCAAAGGCTTCGTCGGAGAGTGTCGCCAAATCCACGATCTGGACAGCATTAGAGAAATCGTAATTGCTGTCTGTGATCGGATCTGGAGAAAGGGCCGATCCCACAAAGGCAGAATCTGCCATGGCACGGAGTTGTTCGATCTCTTCAGCTGTCAGCGTCCGGTTGTCGGCCCGCACGGCGAGGTTAGAGCCAAACGCCCGGATGATCTTCAGCACAGTCTCGAACTGAGGCTTGGCACCAGGCGCCAGTGATTTGTACAGGCTTTCTCGGCTGACACCGGCACGCTTTGCCATCTCCGTCATACCGATCGCTCGGCTGACATTGCGAAACGCCAACAGAATCTCCTCGGTATCACCATCCTCGATCGCACCAGAAAGATACTCGGCAATCATCTGGGGACTATCGAGATATCGGCTGGCATCCCAGAGGCTTGTCTTGACCATGGTGTCACTCCTCATCCTTGAGGTTCGCTTTGATCTCGCCCCACAGCGCTTTCGCGCGGACGATGTCGGTTTTCTGGGTGCTCTTGTCGCCGCCGCATAGCAAGACTTAGACAACTACGCCCTTGCGGGCGAAATAGACGCGATAGCCGGGGCCGGCGAAGATGCGCATCTCGGAGACGCCTTCGCCAACAGCATCGCAATCTCCGAAGCTGCCAAGTTCAGCGCGGTCGATCCGCTTCAGGATCGCGAGTTGCCCCGCGCGGTCCTTCAGGCCATCGAGCCAACCCGCGAATTCTTCTGTTTGCTCAATGACATTCATGACGCCTGTATCCACTTGGCTACAGTGATTATGTAGCCAAGTGGATACAGTTTTCAAGGGCAAAGCGTCCGGACATGCGAACAGCATTCGCTTACATGGTGCTTACACAGCAACCAAGCGGCCCGGCAAATATCACCTAAGTCTTTGAAAAGATGGTGGGTGCGACAGGGATTGAACCTGTGACCCCTACCGTGTGAAAAGTCTCACTTCCGGCAAAAATGGCGGTTTTCTGCGGGTTTTAGCTCGACTTTGTCTGCGTAAAACCCCGCTTTTTCGCCGTTGTTCTCAGTTACCGGTTCAATTGAACCGTCCGACCCCTACTTAATGCTTCGGCCGCATCGGCGAGGTAATCCGGCGCATATTTCGCGTACATTTCCGTTGTTCGCTGCAAGCTGTGGCCAAGCATAATGCTAATTCTCCTCATATCGACCCCCTCCATTGCCATCCAGGTCGCACCGGAATGGCGCAGGGTATGTGGTGAGACCTTTTCCAATCCTGCCCGCAACGCTGCCCGCGCGAAGGCCTGCTTAACGCTTCCAACCTGGCGACCAGCGTATTCAACGACGTAACCGCTGACCGCAGTTCTACGCGCCTCATCTAATATGAGCTTCAGCTCAGCGTTGATTGGGACGACTGGCCGCCGCTTATTGGTTGGCGCATGATTGGGGCTGCGAAAGTCGATAAATCGATCGTTTACCCGGTCCCAAGTCAGATCCAGGATTGCCCCAGATCGCGCGCAGGTTCGTGAGGCTAATTCGACGAACAACCGCACATGAGGCGCCTTGCAGGCGTCAATGAGCCTGTCAGCCTCTTCTTTCGTAATCCATCTATCTCGAGGAGCAGGCGCAGGGGGGCGATGGATGTAGGGCGCCTTTTCGATCCACTGCTCTTTGACGGCCCATCGAAGAGCAGTGGACAGGATACCTAGTTCGGACCAGATTGTAGCCGAGCTCACACGACCGCTGCGAAATTCAATATACCGCTCGCAGAGAGCCCTATTGATATTGCTTGGCAGTGTCGAGCGAAAAAATTCTAGAAGCCAGCGGCGAGGAAGGACTTTAGGGCGAGCTGCAAAGTAGCCTTCGATGATTTTGCCCGCGGTGACGAATTCCGGTTTAGGCGAGGCTGTTAATTTCGCTATCCAGTCTTCGTAGGCGACTTTAGCCGCTTCGCGGTCAGCCGTACCGAGTGAAAGACGGCGCGTTGAACCGCGCTCAGACCAGACGATGGCCCAGGTTCCTCTGTAGAGTTTAAGCCGGTACTGCATGATCTGGCCTCGTAGCTGATGACGTCTTCGATACGAATCCTGATCAGTCTTCCCACGCGGAAACAAGTAAGTCGTCCGCGAGCCACCTCATCTCTTACGTGTTGTGCGGTACAATTCCACCGCTCGGCCAGGGTCTCTGACGTAAAAACTCGGTCCATCGGCAGCTCCTTAGATTAAGCGGCGCCCGCCCAACTGCCGCCGCAACTGTGGCAACAGAGGGTAAATTGTGACTGTCAATTAAAGGTAAGGGCGCGCGAAAATTAGTAAACGACCGCCAGCTACGCCCTTATCGCTGTGAGCTGCTCAACAGAACGTAGGCTACAACCCAGTGGTCACTCGCCCCGTTTATCTCGACCTCTTCGAGGACGATGCGGGGGACATCCTGGTGCGCTCCGCTGCCCTGGACTTGTCGCGTGACGGCGCGCTCCAGCAGTGCCGGCAGAATGCTCGGCGATTTATCGGCGGCATGCGGCGCGGCGGGGTATCAGGATGATGAGATCATCGTCGAGGCCAATCAACGAGCGCAGGAGGCCGTTCCGCTCGCCGATAGCAAGGCACCTCTCACCTATGACGAAGCGCTCTATGCCTACCTTTACGATGCGTTATTCGACGACGAGCTGCGGCAACGATACCCCGAGCTGCCGGGACGGACAGACTAAGAGCCCGGAGGCAACCGGCGGGGATATCTCCGTTACTCCAGTCTATGCCCAAGCCGACGAAGATGCTCCGCGACGGAATACCGGCTTGGATTCGCTCCGTATTGTGCGCCGTGGATGGGGACCAGTCACTCTAACTTGCTTGCTCGAAGGGCCATTTAAACAATTCGGAGGCTGTCGTCCCCTGTCGGTCGGGGTAGTAGAGGTGGTAGCCGGCGAACGGCTCACACTATGACTCCAGCAGTCGAACGAGACGGCCATCGGCGATCAGAGCCGCGTTCCTCCAGAATGCAGAGGATACCGAAACCCTCGACGGCGGCGGCCACTCAATGTCGTCCGGGGCGGCTGGTCATCACAGCGTGGCTAAAGGGAAGCCGCAGAAGGTCTCGCCGAATACTAATCGAGGCAACTGGAAAGACACGTTGCACCAGCCGCAAATATTGATCTGCCTTACGGACATTTCGTCCCGAATCCAACCGTGCCAGCAGATAAGCAATCGGATTCTGCCGCTCTTCGAAGACCGGGTCGAGAGTGATGACCCGGCCCTTCTCAGTCAGAACCTTGCGACAGCCCTGCATGACATCCACCACCTGCGCATCGTCAAGATGGTGTAGCAGGCCGATCAACAGGATCAGATCGAACTTCTCTGTGGTTGTGGCGAGAAAGCTACCGGCATCGCTGCACTGGAAGTGGAATTGACGGAACTTCTCACTAGCCACCGTGACGTGCTCGGGATTGAGGTCAACGCCCTGGTAACGCGTTCCGTCGAGAAATGGGCATAAGGTTCCGGGTCCGCAACCAAGATCGAGCACGGATTCGCCCGCGACCGGCTGGATGACGTCTCTAGTGAAATGGGACAGGGTGTCTCGACGCGCCAGCAAAGACGGGATCATCTTATAAATGACTGGTATCTGCGTCAGTTTGTAAAGTCCACGTGTAAACTGCGTCACGTCATTCTACCGGCACCTGGAGGCGTACATCGTCGACAGCTTTGTCAGCAATGCGCCTGACATCAACAAAACCAACTCTATCTTCCACAATATAAAGCTTCTGCCGCCTCGCACTTTCGCTCGTCTGCCATAGATATTTGCCGATAATGCCGAGCATCAACATTTGAATGCCACCCAGCATCAAAACGACCACCATGATCGATGTCCACCCAGCGACGACATAAAATCCTTCCAACTCATACTCTGACGAAAAATGCTGCCGAACGAGATCGACAATAACCTGTGCCCTGACTCCTGCGCCGAATATTCGAAGTTTTTGGCGTATTTGACTCCGCATCTGCCATGCCTCACTGTCGATCACTCTGAGGCGGTAGATCATTTCCTGTCCGGCTTAGAATGGAAATCATATCCCGGTCCCAATCGAGTGATTCCAGCCGCTTCTGCATTTTTGTGACGTCGTAGCCGCTTCTGAAAAAAGAGACGGTACCGTCAGATGTATTCAAGAGCGCATGACTAGCACGGGGATTGCGATCCCTGGGCTGTCCAACCGAGCCTGGGTTAATCAGGACTCCTTTCCCCGCCGTACAGCTGAGCGGATAGTGCGTATGCCCGACAACCATGTAACTTTCTGGAGGTAAGCTGACATCGCTAAGGCGCGGACTATCTCGGTACAAATATGTCTCTTCATCCCACGGACTGGCATGACGCAGGACGATTTCACGAGAGTTAAATATAAACCTACGCTCAAGTGGTAAAGATCGCAGCCAATCAAGATTCTCACTGGTCAACTGACTGCGCGTCCAATCAGTACGATACGCAGTACGCCTTGATGCAGCCGGTTCAAGTGCGCCAATGACATAAGCATCATGATTGCCGCGAATTGTCTCGGCTCCAATTTCTCTCAATCGGGCACAAACTTCATTGGGTTGGTCATAGTAGCCAACGACATCGCCAGCACAAAGAATCTTGTCTGCCGTTGAAAGCTGAACCAGTACCGCGTCCAGCGCCTGCAGATTCGAGTGAATATCTGAAATCAAGCCCAGGAGCATCTCACATCATCCATGCTGGCAAAGACGCCTCTTCCACCGAAAGATAGTCTCGCAATCCATCGATAAGAGATATCTTTGGCTGAAAATGGAGAGATTGGGCGATTTTATCAATATTCAGCTGCCAGCTGAGCCCTTCTTGCAAATCGGGTTTTCCAGAAGGTTCAGCGACCGCGTTCGGAATCAAGGAAACAATGCTTTGGGCCAGTGCTTTCATCGGAGTCGCGATGCCACTCCCCAGACAAAAAACGCCCTGTTCCGAAGCGCCGGCGGCCAGGAGACAAGCATCGACAACATCGTCGACATGGATGAAGTCCTGACTTCTGGATCCTGTTCCATGCCACGCCAATGTTTCACCACGGCGGGCGCGGTCGACAAAGAGGGGCAATACCGTCTGTTGATTCATCCCAGGTCCATAAGGCGAACTCAGCCTCAACGCCGTCGCCTTAACGCCCATGTCCCGAGCGACACAACAGGCTAACTCGCCGGCGGCCTTGCCCAACGCATAAGGTGTCTTCGGGGCAAGCGGATGATCTTCCGCGATCGGCAAAGATACCGGCACACCAATGACGGAAATGCTCGACAGATAAATGAAGCGTTCGATGCCAAACTCCGCACAAGCTTCAATTAACTTGAGTGTCGCGCCGCCATTGTCCGAGATAAAGGAAACCGCCTCTGCTGCCTCTGCAGAGGGAAGCCTCGCAGCGCAATGAAAGATCGCGTCAACTTTTCCAATGCGTGGTGCATCAAAGCGCAATGGGCCTGAATCACCTAAATCGTATTCAAGAGAGCTGACAGCTTTGTTAGTGGATCGTACGGGCCGACGAGAAAGACAGCAAACGCTCCACCCGTCACGAACCAACTTTTGCACCAGATGGCGACCTATAAATCCAGTTCCGCCAGTAACGAGAGCTCTCATCACCTTAGCTCGTCGCGTAAGGATAATGTGGCAGGCTCTCCATCTCCTCGGTCGACACAAGGATGCTTTGAAATGCACGGATAGCAGCCACATTGGTCCGGTATGATTGGCGTCCGGGATCTGCATCAAGAAGATGATTTTGAATCATCAGATCAGGTTCGTTGAAGCCGGCTTGCGCCCGTATCGACGTCGTCCCGGAAAATCTGGGGTGCACCTCGAAAACCTTTATCTCACCGTTATGCACGCGCAACTGGATATTGGCAGGTCCTTGCAGGCCAAGCCGGAGCGCGAGATCCTCACAAAATCCCTGAATTCCAGGATCGCGCACAATGATTCCCTGCGAATATCCCGTCGACAACGCATAACGCACGCCGTTGATTTTACGGGAATGCCCCAATGACAAGCCGACGAGATGACGACGCATGACAATTGAATCGACGATATCGCCGCGCCGACCAATCAGCACGCCAACTGTATATTCGCTTTCCGCATTGCCGACATATTCTTGAAAGACGATATTTTCTTTCGAGCCAGGGAAACGGCTAATGTAATCTTCAACCTCCGCCGCAGTTGCAAGAAGCTCCACGCTTCTTGAGCCACCCGATCCGGTGGCCGGCTTTGCAACGATCGGAAATCCAGCTTTCTCTACTAGGGCAGGCCAGTCATCCACTCCGACAGAGGTCGGTACACCAATCTTCTCCCGAGCAAGCCATCGATAGAGCTCCGCCTTGTCATTACACAGGGCGACAGCAGATTCCGGGCTGGCTATGAGTTTGCAACCGACATCATGTAACTGGCCCCTGCACTGTACGAGCCGCATAACCTCGGCTTCGGTACCCGGCAGAATGACGTCTACGTTTTCTCTTTCAATGATCGCCAAGATGGCATCCAGATAATCCGGATCGTTCGCCAAAGGGACCAGATACCGATGGGGCGTCAGATAAAGACCGAATGAAAAGGAATCTGCGTCCGTACAGATGATTTTATATCGGTTCCCCGTGAGGCTTAAGGCGTGAAGGACCTGATGCCCGACAGAGCGTCCGCCAACACCAGTCACGAGAACGCAGGGGCGCTCGCTCTTCACAACAACTCCTATCCTCCGGGGCTTGGTCACCCGCGCTTATCGGCGCTGCTCGGGAATCATATACACTTTCAACGTTATAATTCATTCTAGTGGAAAGTGCCAAGTAGATGATTCCAAAGCTCCTTTTGCGAGGCAAATCGTCTAACGAAGCCTATTGGTTCGCGGTGTCAGACGATTATGCGGCCCCACACTTTACTACTCCGCACCCCGGATATAGAAAACCGGATCGATCGCGAGAAGGAAACTAGCAGCGATGATTAAAGCTGATGTGAAATTGGGCGAAAATGCCGTTGTTTTTCAACCTGATCTGGTCAACCTCTATGGCTGCGAGATCGGTGCTGAAACCAAGATCGGTGCGTTTGTAGAAATCCGCCGCGGCGTGAAGATCGGGGCGCGCTGCAAGATCCAGGCGTTCGCCTTCATACCCGAGGGTGTATCGATTGCCGATGGCGTCTTCATCGGCCCACATGTCTGCTTCACCAATGACACCTATCCGGCCGCAATCAATCACGATGGCAGCTTGAAAAGTCCGGACGATTGGCAGGTGGTGCCGACCGAGGTTAGCGAAGGTGCTTCGATCGGGGCGAATGCCACGGTCCTGTGCGGCATCACCATTGGACGGCACGCGCTGATCGGCGCGGGCAGCGTGGTCACCCGTACCGTACCTGATTATGCAATTGTCGCCGGCAACCCGGCCCGCATTCTTGGCGACACGCGCGAGCGACAGCAGAAGCAAAAGTAGCCGCCTGCCGGGGTGACGCCGGCGCCGCTTTCCTCAGGACGTGACCCAGTTGATGGGCTTCTCGTCGGACAAGAGGTCCTCGGGCGATACATCCAACGCCCGATACCAGGCGAGCAGCCGGCGCAGCCCTTCCTCAAGCGTCACCTGAGGGGTGAATCCGAATGACTCGCGTGCAAGCGATGTATCGGCGATGAGCCGCCGCACGTCCCCGGGACGATCAGGTCCATGCTCCACCCGCACATCATTGCGGCCGGTCACCTGCTGGACCAGCAGGGCAAGCTGATTGACACTGATTTCGGCACCCGAACCGATATTCATGGTCTGGCCGATTGTCCGCGGCGACAGGCCACCTTCGATGATCCCGTGGGCGGTATCGGCTACGAAGGTGAAATCGCGCGTCTGCAACCCATCCCCGTGTACGTATAAAGGCTGGCCGCTGAGTGCCCGCAGCATGAACTTGGGAATGACCTCACCGCTGTCGCCTTCATGATGCGAGCGCGGGCCAAAGGCGTTGAATGGGCGGATAACAGTTACCGGATAGCGATAGGTCCGCCAGAAGGCATCGGTATAGCGCTCGCCAGCCAGCTTGGCAGCGCCATAGACCGTCATCGGCCAGGCCGGATGCTGCTCCGTCATTGGCGCGGTCTGCGCGGTTCCATAGATTTCCGAACTGGAAACATAGGTGAAGCGGCCAATGGCCAGCTCGCGCGCAAGTTCCAGCAGCTGAAGCGTCGCCGTGGCATTGACGGCATGATTTTCCAGCGGCGCGTGAATGGAGTGCCGTACACCCAGACAAGCGAGATGCAGAACCCCGTCCGTCCCCTGCATCAGTGGCCGCATGCGCTCGAGATCGCGGATGTCGGCGTCTTCGAAACGCAGCCGATCCGAGATGATATCCGCAAGATTACTGCGCTTGCCATTTACCAGATTGTCGACGGCGATGACGACCGCCCCGTCGTCGATCAGCTGGCGCACAACTTCATTGCCGATGAAGCCGGCACCACCCGTCACCAGAATTTTCTTGCCGCGTACCAGCTCCGACATGGCGCTTTCACTCCATCGCCTGGCGCAAGGCTCCAGCTACGCGCCCGACCTGCGCCTCCGTCATCTCGGGATAGATCGGCAGGGAAAGCTCCTGATCCGCGCAGGCTTCAGCCCGGGGGAAATCCCCTTTCTTATGGCCGAGATCGCTGAAGCAGGGCTGCAGATGAACCGGGACCGGATAATGCAGACCGGTCCCGATCCGTTGTGCCGCCAGTTGCTCCATGATGGCCACACGTCGCTGTGCCGGCACGCGGATACCATAGACATGCCAGACATGCCGGCGGTCCATGACCTCTATGGGCAATTCGATGCCAGAGATCCCCTGCAACGCCGAGCGATACCAGTCGGCGACGCGTCGCCGGCCTTCCGTCCATGCCTCGATATGCTTCATTTTCACACCGAGAACGGCACCCTGAACGCCGTCCATGCGGTAGTTGAAGCCCTTGAGGATGTGATGATAGCGCCGCTCCTGTCCCCAGTCTCGCAACATCCGGATCTTTTCCGCCAGCTTTTCATCGGCGGTCGCCAGCAATCCGCCCTCGCCATAGGCGCCGAGATTCTTCCCCGGATAAAAGCTGAAGCAGGAGATCAGGCCCATGGCGCCGGCGGTGCGGCCCTTATATTTGGCGCCATGCGCCTGCGCGGCATCCTCGATAACCGGGATACCGTGCTTGCGGCCGATCGCCAGCAACGGGTCCATATCGGCGCACTGGCCATAAAGATGAACCGGGATAATGGCCCGGGTTCGCGGCGTGATCGCCGCTTCGACGGCAGCAGGATCGATCGTTGCCGTGGCCGGGTCGATGTCGACGAGAACCGGCTTGGCACCCGCCAGATCAATTGCCGAGGCGGTGGCGATGAATGTCATCGCGGTGGTCACGACTTCGTCGCCGGGGCCGATATCCAGTGCCTTCAGGGCCATATGCAAGGCCGCTGTTCCGGAACTGCAGGCGATCGCCTGACCGACGCCATAGACCCGCTGGAACTCCGCCTCGAAATCCTTGACCGCGTAGCCAAGTACAAACTGGCCACTTTCCAGGACGGCGATGACGGCCGAGTCGACCTCCGGCTTGATGGCCCGATACTGGGCCGCGAGATCCGCCAAGGGGATCGCAGCATACTCACCAAGCTTCGACACGCAGAACCTCCCCGTTACGCTGTGCCGACCGATCCGCCAGCTCCAGCAATCTGACAATGCGCATGCCGACCTCACCGCTGGTCATCGGCGCGATATTTTTATCGAAACAGTGATTGGCGTGATCCGCCATCACCGCCAGGGCTTCCCGACTCTCGACCTGGGGCGCCAGCATGTCACCATGCCGGTATTCGACCTTGAGCGCATAGGCCTGTTCCAGACTGGGTGCCAGTTCGACACCCTTGTCGTAAATGCGGATCTTCTCGCTGGGATTGAGATCGTCATAAACGATCATGGACTTGTCGCCGCCCAACACCACCTGCCGGATCTTGACCGGCGCCAGCCAACTCGCATGCATATGGGCAACGACATTGTCCGGATAGAACAGCGTCACATAGGCGATCCCGGGCACGCCCGTTTTCAGGGGATCAGCATAGATTGCACTGACCGCCTCCGGTCGCCGCGGCATGACGCTCGAGAGGATCGCCAGATCATGCACGACGAGATCCCAGATGACATTCATGTCTTGCTGATAGAGGCCGAGATTGATGCGGATTGAATCGTAGTAGAGCACGCGGCCCAGCTTACTTGCCGTCACCACCTCGTTCATCTTGCGAACCGCACCGGTATAAACAAAAGTGTGATCGACAAGGATCTGCAGATTCCGGCGGGCTGCCAGATCGACCAGGCGTGCGGCATCATCTGAGCTGGCGCAAAGCGGCTTTTCCACGATCACATGCTTTCCGGCGTCGAGCGCCGCGGTAGCCAGCGCATAATGTGTGGAGATCGGCGTTGCGATGGCGACAGCGTCGATGCGTGTATCTGCGATCAGCTCACTCGCCTCGGCATAGACGTCGATAGCGGGATAGAGCCCCTTGACCTTCGCACGGTTAGCCGCTTGCTGATCGGCAACAGCCAGCACTTTCGACCCTGCCGCCTGATTGAAGACGCGGGTCAGATTGGGGCCCCAATAACCGTAGCCGACGATTCCGTAATTCAACATGGTTCTATCCGTTTCCTAGGCACGCGCGGCCGCAATGGCGGCCGCCAGCGAATCGACAACGCGCGTGACATCGGCTGCAGTCATTTCAGGGAAGAGGGGCAGCAAGACCGACCGATCACGGGCCAGCTCCGATTTCGGCAGCGGCTGACGGGTCGCACCCGCCGTCGCGGGAAGCTGATATGCCGGCTCGAGATGCGCGCACATGACGCCGCGCCGGGTCGATATGCGTGCGGCAAGCATGTGTTCCATGACCGCCAGCTGATCGACGCCTGCCGGCAGCATCACATGAAAACTCTGCCAGTTAGTGCGGGTGTCGTCCCGGTCGGCTGGAATGGTCAATCCGGGTATGAGGCGCAGCGCGCGCTGATATTGTTCGACCAGGAGACGCCTGCGTTCCAGCAGCTGGGGCAGGCGCTTCAACTGCTCGCGCCCGATCGCCGCCTGGATATCCGTCAGCCGGTAATTGAAGCCAACCTCGTCATAGCTTTCAAACACCACCGACTTTGACAAGTGTCGTTGGCGATCATTGACCGACATGCCATGCTGGCGCAGCCGCCGCAGCCGCGCTGCGAGCTCATGGTCAAAGGTTGTAATCATCCCGCCATCACCCGTCGTCAGCAATTTACGGGGATGGAATGAGAAGCATGCGGCGATGCCGACTGGCGCTCCGACCTGGCGCCACTCATTGCCGAACCGCATCTCACTGCCAATCGCACAGGCGGCATCTTCGACCAGCAGCAACCCATGGCGTCCGGCTACGGCGGCGATCTCGGCCATGCGCGCCGGCATGCCCAATTGATGCACCACGAGGATGGCCTTGGTCTGCGCCGTTATCGCCGGCTCGATCGCCGCCGGATCCATGTTCAGATCGTCGAGGGTGATGTCGATAAAGACCGGCTTTGCCCCGCAATGCATGATGGCATTGGCGGTGGCGACGAATGAATGACTCACCGTGATGACTTCGTCGCCCGGAGCGATGCCCAGCGCATGCAAGACCAGATGCAACGCCGTTGTGCAATTGCTGACTGCAATTGCCTCCGGCACGCCGCAAATCGCCGCGAATTCGTTTTCAAATGCCGCCACCTCGGGTCCCTGGGTAACCCAGCCCGATAGCAGCACGCGCGTGGCAGCGGCGATCTCGGCTTCGCCCAGCTGCGGCAGCGCGATCGGCATCAACGGTGTTTGAGCCGGATTGGCCATTCCCTGATCCTTCCTAGCGTGCTGTGCCGGCCGGGGTGCGGAACGCTCAGCCCGCCGTCAACATTAACCGCGATCATCAAGCGCCCCTCACCGCTCGAAAATGCGCTGCAAGATCAGCACATTACACCCCAAGTATCCCGATAATCCTAGATATCCCGGCTATCGCATAGCATCCCGACCCGAGCCCGTAAATTGAAACTTCTCATGAGTGGAAAAGCTGGCTGGCCGCCGCGTGCGGGAAAGTCGCTTACCAGCCCATCAGGAAGCCGAGTCGGCGAACGTCTTGGCACAAACGTCCGACTTGAATCCAGCGAGGCGAGTCTTGCCGAAGTCCAGGCTCGGCCGCTTGACCATCGATGGCTGCGCCTGCACCTGGGCGACCTCCTTTTCCGCAATGGGCTCCTGCTTGCCCGCCTCCGGCAGCAAGCGAAAGGTGGTGGCCGCACCGCCTCCCACCCCAGCTCCTTGACCCAGATCTTGAGACGCGCTTGATCAATTCTGGCGGCCTTGTGATCATAAAAGTCATGGGTGATACCATGGGCCTCCAGCCGGCTCCGCGCCTCCTTCACCGTGTCGCAGCTCTTGATGCCATAGATGGTTGAAGCCATTGCCTATCTCACCGAAGCAATACAACGAGGTCCCGTCGCCAACATGCTCGGTCGACCTTTCGATTGCCCCTTCGACCTGCATCCCCGCCCGATCACCTGTGTTGCAATAACGGCTACACCTGCCTTAGCCAGTCCGCCATTGTTTATTGTCGATGGGATCGCAAATGAGAAATGGCCGCCGATTCAACAAGAGATAGCGAGACAAGCCGACTTCACTATGAATGAGCACGAGCTCGCGGGCCCCAAAAACGAGCTGCGGCATCTCCTGGTATTCAATCAGTTCTGGGCCATAACAGAGGGTCAAAATGGGGCTTGAGATCTTTTTCTTTGGCACGAGCTTCAAGCAATACCATTGCAGACTTGGGTAAACACTTCATAAAGCCCTTCACCCTCACCTTTGATCACCAGCTGCCGATGGGGCAGCCTATCGCAGCCAATCCTTCATAAGCGTCTTAGGCACTTCTATTTAGGCTGCTTCACCATGTCAGCGGGCAGAAACAGGAAGGCAAGTGCGCCGGGCAGAGAGACGACGATCATGAGAGCGCGGACCACCAAGCCAAAGAGAGCGGCGTCTTGAAGCGGCCATCCGGTCTGGGCCAGGCAATAGGTGATGAGCGATTCTGCCATCCCGATACCGTTGAAGCTGATCGGGACCAATTGCACCAGTTGCAGCATGAGGACGATGGTGATCGTGCTCCAGAAGCTCGCGGGCGGATACTGCGAGAGACCGAGAATGCCGAAGGCCGTGACCGTCAGCGCCATGGTGACAACGGATGAGATGAAGATGAGGCAGAAATGCTGGGGGAGGCTTTGCGCTGCGGTGCCGACAAGCTGCAGTTTGGCGAGGATCGCGACGATCAGGCGTGACAACCGGTTACCGGTTCGGTGCAGCAGGAAAAGCAGGCCGATGCCGGCAATGCCAAGAGCCAGCAGGCCAATCGACCAGAGAATCAGCCGGTTGACGAGCGCTTGCAAAGGCCCGATATCGACCACGAGCAGCAGCACAAGTAACATGATCAGAAGCGCGACCAGCCCGGAAATACGATTGATCAACAATCCCGTGACGATGGTGCCAAGACGCTGGTGGCGTCGCTGCAGAAAAGTGGCGATGGCGGCGTCGCCGCCAACGGAGCTCGGCAAAAAATTGCTGGCGAACAACCCCATCCAATTGAGTACGATCATGCGCCGGAGAGAGACGCCAATGCCCAGCGAGCGGAGGATGACGGACTGGCGAAAGGCGGCAGTGACATTGCAGGCGATCATGGCGGCGGTAGCCAGCACCATGGCCGTCGGCGATATGTTCTCGAGGGCTGCCCAAAGCTTCTCCGGCTGGGCGAAGTGAATGAGCGAGCCCAGCAGCGCCGCGGAAATCAATATCTGCGCAATCAAGAGATAGTGGCGACGTCTGCCCGTCATGATGTCTGGGTATCCCGATGCGAAAACGGCCTGTAGATCGCGCCGCCGGCGTATCCTGGTTCCGCCGGCGCCCATTGGGGCCCAGCGATCTCTAAGCCATGACCGGCCGGCAATCAACCATGAGAACGTGATTCGTCGCCGGAAAGGCAGGAGGTTGGACGGCGATCATTGTGCATGGCCCGACGCTCCCATATGACTCGCTATTCAGCTGCCACGATGAAGCGGCGTTCACGGCCGAGTTCCCGCGTCTTTTCATCGCAATACCAGTCAATGACATTGCGCGACCCGAATTCGGTATCGGCGGATCGCAGCCAGGCGCATAGGTCTTGGACTCGATCCCGGGCTGGCTATGTTCGGTTAATTTGTGGTCCCGCTCGTTGGTTGCCGCCCAGACCTTGGCCACGCGATCGATGTCCTAATCGAGCCCTTTCACGACATCCTTGTGCATTAGCCATTTGGTGCTGACGGTAATCTCCTCGGGACCCAGAGCCGATACCCGAAAAACAAAGACATGGTCTGCCAACAGGTGGTTCCAGCTGTTCGGCAGGCTCAGCATGCCGCAGGAATCCATATCGGCATCGGTCAGCTGGCCGAGCAGCTTCTTGTTGGCGACTGTGCCGTCCATCGTCATGGGAATGGGCGCCGAGGATCAAGGGCGGGCAGACAGCTCGGTAGTGCAGGTTGTTCGATCACAAACGACCCAACCCAGGATCAGCGTCGTGATGATAGAGCACATCCCGGCGACAGATCAGGCATCCGAGCCGCCAAGACAAGCGCAAACCCAAATAATCAGAGAACGCGCAAAAGAAGGTCCGGCCGGCGCGAGCAGACGGGCACCAACTACCTCAGGGAATTTCCCGGGGCAATGATCATCTTCGGCCAATGTCCACTCTGGCCGCTGCTTTTGCTATTCGTCCAGACGACTGCGGCGCGCCCGATATTTTCTTCGGCGGGATCACAACATCTATACTTTGTCCAGCAGGAAGCGACGGCCAGGGGGCGGAATGCTCATCGGATGGCATGCTGCGGGCGCCAGGATATTAGGCCCACGCAGTTTGACCGGCCGGTCTCAATATTTGGGAGTGCTCGCCCTCGATACTTAGATTATTTTGATTATCCATCGGCTCGGGCTATAAATGCGGTCCTACGCTGAGACATCCTTCGACCCGAGATTGTATAACCCGATGAAACCGATCACTGTGACCCGTCGCGTTCTCCCGCTGACTTGGCCGCTGTTTCTTATTTTTATTGTCGTCGCGGCCTTATATCTAGCGGGAAGCCCGGTGGTCAGCGGGATCAAAGCGGGTCTGCTTCTCTGCGCAGCGGCTTGCCCGGTCACTACTGTTATCGGACCGCGGCAGGTATACCGGGATTTTCCCCTCGTCGTCGCCACCACGGCTATCGGTTTGGTTGCAATGGGATGTGTCGCGACCATCGCCGAAGGGCTGGGACAGCCACCGGAACTGGCCGTCACTATTTATCTGGCCCTGGGTATCGTCATCTGTCTTGTCCGGCTCCTGCGGTCGGACCCGGCGGAACAGCGGATAGAGATAGCAAGCTCTAGCTCGTCGGCTTTGCGGACGGTAGCCATTGGCATGTCACTGATGCTGATCTCCCTGCCGCTCGTGTACAGCTTCCGTATGGGCAGTGGCTCCTTCCCCGCCGTTTTTTATCAAGTCGACAACCCCTATCATTTATCGATGGTTCGGAGCCTGATAGCGGGCAATCAGTTCCCACCGGCCTCCCTGAACTATATCGGCCAGTCTCCCCCGTATGAATACGCAATGTTGGTCGCGGCAGCAATGATCACGCGCCTCACCGATCTGGCACCACATACCTCCTATCTTCTTCTGGGATTGGCAACCATTACCGGCGGCATTATCGCGCTTTGCTGGCTGATCGCACGAACAGTCGTCAACGGCTGGCTCCGGGTCGCCATCATGGCCCTGCTCTATCTCGGCACGTTTCTTCAAGATGCCCCGCAATTCTCGAAAGGCGTCTACAAAACAATTAAGCGGCTTCTGTTCAGCGGCCATCTGAAGCCGTTACCGCTTTCACTAGAGTTCAATCATGAAGTCACCCAGGCGGGCATCTTGCTCGCGCTGTTCCTAGTCTATCTCGTGCTGTGTCGCTCGGAGCTTTGGGCCAAAATTCTGCTGGGCGTGATCGTCGGCTTGGTTCCTATCGTGAAGGCTGTGTTTTTCGTCAGCTTCTTTACCTGGATGGGCACCATTGCCTTGATCGAGTTTGGCGCCGAAAAGCCATGGCGAAAGTCGCCGAAGGAAGCCGTATTATTGGCCATCCAAAAATCCTGGCCGACGATCGTGGCATTCGTGATCGGCTTCATTGTCATACATGTCCAGAACTTAGCCGGTGCGAATTGGCGGATCACTTTCTCTTGGTTCGGCAATGAACGCGCCACTGCCTACGTGCTGGCGAATTTCACATCCGCCGCAATCTTGTTTATCCCGGCAGTAATCTGCCTGATCATCACCTGCGGCAGACATCTGCGGCGCCGTACGCTACTGGCCCTCGCCATGGCACTCGCGCCGACGGTTCTTATTTTCGTAACCGCGTTGGTTCAAGTTGGGAGCGGTGAGACCAACTTTATGTGGGTGACGGCCGCTCAGCCCGCCACCATCGGTATCGCGCTACTCGCCAGCCTGCTGGTTGCGGATAGTTGGCCCCACATCGGTCGACGCATGCGCATGGTTGTAGCATTCGCCTTTGTTGTTGCCATAGGCACGCAATCTTTGCGTTTTCCGCTCATGGCCATCGATACTGCCATGAATCTCAAACACGGCGGCGAGGTGATGGACAATCGCGATATCGCCCGCGCCCTTCAAGCGATCCCGGTCAACGGCACGCTGCTCGTGACGAATGATTTGAGCAACCCGGCGAGCCGGACGCCGAAATTGCTATCCCCTCTGTCCGCCATTTTCGGTCATCAATGCTTCCTATCGACCCCGGACTATGATTATCCGTACATGCCCGACCCGCAAGAAAGGATGGCAGCCCAGGACCTACTGCAAATGCCATATTGGCAGCCGTCAATAGCGGCCGCCGCCAAGCATTATGGATGGACACATCTGCTCGTGCACAAAATTGCTTCTTATCCCATGGATATTCCGTTGCAGCAGATCTACGATTCGGACACCTATGCCGTTTACCGCTTCTAGAAGCCAAGAGCTCGGTGCGATAAGGGGCCAATCGCTTCAGGACGACAAGCTTCTTTGACGTAGGCAGATGCTTCACGTTCCATCGCCGTTGACCTGCCACTAAACTATGCCCCAGTAGCGATTAGAGCCTGCTGGTTTGATACGCCGTCTGGCGCGGTGGTAGCATATTGTTACCATCTCGTCGGTCAGCGGGCTGGTCATGAACGCCGGAGGGCTCTACTCGGCGTCAAAATTTGTTGTCGAAGGATGGATGGAAGGCTTTGCGCAGGAGCTTGCAACTTTGGGGACCGCTCGCGCCGGGCGAGCCGGGGATGTTGCGCACCGAGTTTATGGACGGCAAGTCGGCGAGCTTCGGCAGCATCGACATCCCGGATTATGCAGAGGCAGTCGCTCAGTATCGTACGTTCGTGAACCAGGCCAACGGTAACCTACCGGGAGATTCGAAGCTGCTGGCTGCGCGCCCGACCGTTGCCGGTGCACAGATGCCCACAGATTCCAACGTACAGAACGCGATCACCGCGGCTTGGCATTAACCGATAATGGGAAAGCCCCAAGCAAGATCTGCTTGCTTGGGGCCTCCCACAAGCCCGATGGTGTTGTCGCTTAGCCCATCTTGTCGAGTTCAATTATTCGCAATGAGGAGGTCGTCAGTTCGCTTCTGATCATCTCCACCACAGGTGATGCAAGCTGAGCGGTATACTTGAGAGGCTGCCGCGGTTCCCTTCATCAATGCCTTCAGCGGAATCTGCCGCACCGAATGCCCAACACTCGCTGATTGTTGACCCTTGCGGATACCGAGGGAAAGTAGGGGATTAGCGTGTGAATCAGCGCCGAAGTAGGTCCTTCGCGTAAAGGCCTATAACTGTCTGGAGTGAGCATGGATTTTCCCCAAGCGATGGGGTCCCGATCGGCGCCGGTCGGGACCCCAGGGCGCGACCGCTTCTTTCTCGAGTTTAAAAGAATTAGCCTCGCTCGACGGTCCGATTTCGGCTCTGAATCACAACCAAGCGTCACCTCACCAGTGGCGGACTCGCCGACGTGGGAATCGAACCGGCCCGGCCATGGGGAGAACGGGCTTGTGGTGGAGATTGCGACATCTGTTGGCCACGCTGCTATTCGTTCGCGGCAATTTACGTCAGATCGTGTAAGTCCCTGATTAAGGGTGGACGCAATAACCACTGCGAAAAAGTGACCCTCAAACCCGCGCGTTGTGGCGTGCAGCACATCGGACCAATTTTATAGGTCTTTGCCTGGGGAAACTGGCAGAGGCGGATCATCGGCCAGGTCTTGCCATCCGGCGACATCTGCAATCGCAAGATGCCGTCGGAGATCGTTGCTCGTAACCAGAAGATCGATTGATCTCCCTCGAAAGGACCGGTCGACCAATCTGAATGCGGCAGGGTGACCACAGCGCTGACGGCGGCTTTCCCGTCATTGTACTCGACGCCAAACTTGACCCAGTTTCTGTCGTCGAGACGGATCATCAACCCGGCCTGATCATAGAGGTGGCTGAATTTTGCCTGAACGCGGATCTGCGCGGTAAAATCACCGGCATGATCGGCGAGAAAGGCATGCCCGTTATCGCGAATAAACCCGTAATGCGTCTCGCGCCAAAAATCCGTCTTCGCATCAGTCACGACGGTCAGGGTATCGCTCTCGCGTTGCCACTGCCGGGGCTCGCCCGGTGCTGGGGAGGGCGACGAATTCACGGGAGCCGGCCGTGGCACTTTGGAGAGCCTGGATTTCGTCGGCGCTCTGGGATGCCCGGGCTGACTTAGGTGAGGGGCCTATCTGGTCTGCCCGTGACCAGGCGGTCTATTGGGTCGATATCAAGGGCAGGATGTTGCATCGCTACCGGTTGAGTGGCGAGAAGCAGAGCTGGCCGATGCCGGAGAATATTGCCTGGATCATTGAGCGGGAAAACCAGCCGGGCTTTATCGCCGGCTTCGATCGCGTGATCAGCGAGCTCAGTCTAAATCCGCTCCGCATCACTCATCGTGTAACGCCGGAACCGACGATCGATAGCAATCGCTTGAATGACGCAAAGGCCGATCATTTCGGACGGATCTGGTTTGGCACTATGCAGGACGCAGAGCAGGATGCGATCGGGTCGCTGTATCGCCTGGATCGTGATTTCAGCTTCAGCTGCCTGGACGGCGGCTACATCTGCACCAATGGGTCGGATTTCAGCCCCGATGGAAAAACCGCCTACCACAATGAGACTATGGGCGATGCCGCGATCTACCGGTTTGATCTGCGGCCGGATGGCAGCCTTGCCAATAAACGCATCTTCGCAAAATTTCCGCGGGGAGAAGGATATCTACCGTGACTATCCGCAAAACCCACCGTCAGAGGGGTCCCCTTTGTGGACGCCGATACGGGGTTCCGATTCAGTGCCGATTGACAGCGATAGTATTCTTGCGCGATGCCGAAATTGGACTTGATGCGCGAGGATTGTCCGCATGTCAGGCAGATAAGCTTCCGGTCACCTTCACTGTCGCTGCTGATGCGATAAAGATTCGTCCGCGGCGGATCACCAGCTTTTAACCGACCCTGGATGCGGCGCATGGGGTCCAGCTCCGGAACCCCAAAATTGGCGCAACGCGCATTACGGCAGGAGTTCACCTCGATGCCGTTGGAGGCGGGCAGCATCCGCGGCCTTGCAACTCCCGAAGATATCTCCGGCAAGACAAATCCCCGTAGCTCCTTCGAACTACGGGATTACGGGCTTATCCCGCCAATTTACCACACCTTACTGGTACGGCTCGGTTCTGCCGGGGCGGTTTTTTTGCGCCGCAACCATCTCACGAATATGTCAGCAGGCGCCGAGGTCAGCGAGCTGACCTCGGCGGTAGACTTGGCAGGAAAGCTGACTTAGGATCGACTCACACAGGGAGAATAACAGTCTCATTCCGCTGCTTGATTCCGACAATTTCCGGCTTTTGCGGGGAAGCGCCCGTACCTGACCCTGACGACTGACCGGTGTCATCGCAAGATGAAGCCGGAGACGATTGCCGTGTGTCAGTTGAATTCTCAATTTGTCGTTTCAGACCTAGTTGCCTTCGTTTGCAAAATGCGCCATGCGATATTCCTATCGTAATCTAACACTCGGGGTAGAGAAATGGAATTTTCAACCGAGACTTATCTCGAAGGCCTCGCGAAACTTTGGGGAATTTCTGACAAAAAAATCTCAGGCTATTGGAATGATCTTTTAGAGGATACCGAATTCCTCAACGAGATTAACCGTAATATAGCGAAGGTTCCGGCATTCGGTGGGAAACAATTCTCGCATCCGGGCGAAATGCGAGTCTATCGTTGCTTGGTCTATCTTGCGACCCGCGCATTCCGACCCAGGACATTTGTTGAAACGGGTGTTCAGAATGGCATGAGCAGCGCATTCATCCTGCTCGGAATGCATCACAACGAGCACGGCCACCTCTACTCGATTGACCTGCCGCCTTTGGACAATAGGATTTTGGAACAGGGGACAAATCCACTCCCGCCTGAGAAGTCGCCAGGCTGGATTATTCCCAAGTATCTCAGCGAAAGGCACAGTTTGCATCTTGGGGCAGCGGAAGAGTTGTTGCCGCGAATTCTGTTTTTAAATCAGGATGTCGACGTCTTTCTGCACGATAGCGACCACAGCTATACCCACATCATGTTCGAGGTCTGCCTTGCCTGGCGATATCTGGTTCCGGGCGGACTGGTCATGGTCGACAACATTGAGCAGAATGACGCATTTTCTGACTTTGTGGCGGCAACTGGCGGCCCATCTATGGTCGTCTCCACCTTCAAGGGCGAAGACCGCACTTGGCAACACGGCCTCACCATGAAGGCGCTCTCCTGAGATGAGCCCGCAGCCAATTTCGTCGCTGGCGCTGGTCATCCCCGCCTACAATGAAGCTGAGGGGCTTCCAGAGCTGTTCGCGGCTCTTGAAAAGGTGCGGAGCGCCCTCTCGCATATGAGCCTGCGAGTCGTCATTGTCGACGATCATTCCGATGACGCGACCCCCGCTTTGCTATCTGGGGCAGCAAATGAGCGGGACTGGCTGGACTTCATTCGGCTGTCACGTCGCAGTGGGTCGCACGTCGCAATCATCGCCGGCCTTTCTCGCTGTTCAGAGGATTTCGCGGCCTTCGTGGCCGCGGACCTGCAGGACCCGCCCGAACTGCTCGGCGAAATGTTGGACAAGGCGCGGCAGGGCAATGACGTCGTTTGGGCGGTGAGGGCCAACACGGATGGCCAAGGCTGGCTCGAGATGCTGACGTCTCGCCTTTTTCACAGGCTGATGAGGGTCATTTCAGATGTCGGCCAGCTGCCATTTCAAGCGAGCTTCGCACTTCTGACGAAGCGAGCCTATACGGGCCTGGTCCGCAATGCCGGCGCCAGGGCGAGCTTGATCGTGGAAATCCCTGCCCTCGGCTTTGGCGTGGCGACCGTTCCCTTTATCCGCCGCGATCGAGTCGCCGGCCGATCGAAATGGAACGTCAGTCGAAAGCTCGCAGCATTCGCAGATGCCACCGTTGCGTCGAGCTCGATGCCACTCCGGGCAATGACCTATCTCGGGCTGGTTACTAGCACCGTGGGCTTCCTCTATGCCGCCTTTCTCGTCCTTCGCTATTTTCGTGGCGACGTCGACATTCAGGGATGGACGTCGATCATGGTCGCGGTTCTGGTTATCGGCGGTCTGCAGATGCTGATGCTCGGCGTTCTGGGGCAGTATCTTTGGCGTACGAATGAGAACGCCCGGGGCCGAGCCCTCTTCATCGTTGAAAAGGCCAACGAGCGGTAGCGCACCGCTTGGATCGGCGTCGCCCCCGCCGCCGGTTTATTATCAGCCGGCCCCGGTGGTCTATGGTGCGCCGTCGCTCAACGTTGTGATCCCGCTGCGCTTCCGTTAAGCGCAGGGCATTCAGAAAGAAGCCGCCCCGGTTCTGCCGAGCCGTTCCAATTAGCTGTTGCTGCAGGAACATAATAAGAACGGCGGCAACCTATGGCTGTTGCCGTTGATGGCCGCACATCCAGTTTTCGGGGGTCGGCTTTTAGCGTGTAAGGCGGTGGCTTTCGCGTGACGTTCAACGTTGTCGCCGACCAGATCGAAAGTCATACGAGCCTGTGAGGAACGACAGTTGGGACATTTGTGCCGTCAGCCTCACGCCATGCGATACAGCAAACTTCTCCTGATTGTCAGGCAATAACGCAGTGACAGCTAAGTTCTTCAAAGAAAAGCCCCCGACTAAATCGTCGGGGGCAGTTAGACAGGAAGACATTACGTCTGGGAGACGTTTGTGTTTAGTCTCGGATAGCTGTCGCTTCTGAGACCAGCATTGCGCCTTTGAGCGGCAGTGCATCGATAACAACGCCCGTAGATCCCGGTCCAGGTTGGCGGTAATAAGAAGTGCGGATCGAGAAATTTCTACGGATATAATTGACCCCACGCTGGCCGCGGAAATACGTTGTCTTCTTTATGACGTGATCGTAGTCCATATCCACGGCCGCGAGCAACTTACCGAGATCGTTCATCAGAATACGGGTCTGATATTCAGGAACCTCCGGTTCCAACACCTCACCTTCCGGCGTCAGACCCATACGGCCGCCAACGTAAAAGTGCCTGCCGACCAGCAATCCGGCCGGATGTGGCGAGGCGAAAGGCAGCGTGCCAATGTCGTCGAGGTCAACCGGCCTCACACCATGATCTTGCCGGGCTCCTGCCCTGGCGACGACGTCGATGCGAATGTCCGAATCGCTGTTGTCCAAGCCGCGAAGCGGAATGTCGGTGATCACCGGGTAGCGGGCCTTGAACCAGGCTGCGCGGGCCTCGACAAGTGCTTTCCAGCTTTCCGCCGAATCGAGCAGTTCCGGAACCGCATAGGTGGTAATTTTGACGATGTCGTCCACCTCGGCATTTACCGTCGCTAGTGCCGCCTTAATCTGAAAATGCAAGCTCTTCATCGCCGCATCAAGCCGCCGCCGTTCGCTGCCCTGCGTCCGGGAAGCGGAAATTCCCGACAGGTAAATCGTGCCTCCGGCCTGAACCACATTTCCGCTGGCAGTTTTTTGCCGGCTGATCACGTTAGTCGACCCGTAAAGATCGATTTCCTGAACCATACCTGGGTGCGAGAAGCCGGGCAGCGGGACGAGGATGAGGCTCGGATGAAGCTCTGCGCCAAGGCACCGGAAAAACATATCCTCGATCGCCTTCTCGGGAAAACCAAGTTTTGCATCGTAATAAAGTACTGAGCGCGTCAGGTTGCCCGTCGTCATACCAAGCTCGGAGAACGACCGCATGCCGAACTGGAGGGCAAGGCGAACCTGCTCGGCCAGGTCACCCGTTGCAACAACGTCGCCTGCCTTGTCGAACGCGCATTGACCTCGGGAAAAGGCCAGTCCGTCGCTGACTGTCACTTGCGGATAAGGATTCCAAAGCGGAACCTCCCAATCATCTCCGCCCCTGGCGAAAGTTCGCGTCAATTTCCGGTGCATGCAGCGTTTCCCTCCCTGAGTGTTCACTATGAAGCGAGTACCAATTCCCGCCGCGCCAGATATCTCTTCGCTGCAGAACTCATCGCAAAAATCACCACAAAGTAAATCGCACCGACCATCGTATATATCTCGAGGTATTTGTAGGTTTCTGCCCCGAGAGACGATGCATAGAAAGACATTTCGTGGATAGAAAGCGCCGAAAGAAGCGTTGACGCTTTGATCAGGTCGCACATGAAATTGAGCAGAGGACCAATCATTATCTTTGTCGCCTGAGGCAGAATGATCAGGCGCAAAACCATCAATCGCGACAGGCCAAGCGAATAGCCGGCTTCGCGCTGTCCGATGCCAATGGCCAGCAGACCGGCCCGGAAGATCTCGGACAGGTAGGCGGCGGCGAACAGACTGAGTGAAATAAGGCCTGTGCTCAGAGCATTTAAAGTGACGCCGGTGATCAGTGGCAGGCAGGAATAGAGCCAGAATATGAGAACGAGCTCCGGCAAAGCCCGCACCGCTCCGACCAGTACGCCCGCCACGGCATTCAAAGTTTTCAGGCGGGAGAAATGCATGAGGCAGAGGACGGCGCCAATGACGCCGCCGCCGATCAGCGACGCCGCGCATATAGAAAGAGACGCCGCTCCGTAATAGAGGAATGCCAGGAACTGATCGCGGATGAAATAGATATCAAAAAAGCATCGTGCCCCTGGCTCATCGGCTAATTTTTCTTTCAATAAAGCCGGAGATGAGAGTGAAAATAGCGCCAACGGCCAGGTAGCTGAGGCCCACAGTTGTCATGATCTCGATCGGCTTATGGGAGTGGAGGGATATGATGTTTCCCATCCGCAGAAGCTCCGTCACGCCGAGCACCGAAAGAACTGTGCTTCCTTTGAAGAAACTGAAAGCCGTATTCACCATCGGTGGCAGCATCACCCGTAGCGCCTGGGGTAGAACGATCTTGCGCCAGATGATGCCGGGGTGAAGACCGAGCGACTCCGCCGCCTCCCATTGAGTCTTTGGAACGGATGCTACACCTGCCCTGATAATCTCCGCGAGATAGGAAGAGGCTTGAAGCGTTAACGTCAACACGCCGCTGACCATGATGGTTGTCGAGATTCCGGTCAGCATCGGCAGAGCGAAGTGGACCCAGAAGATCTGTACGAGAAGTGGGGTGTTGCGCCAGATTTCTATATGGGCCGAGACCAGCCATCTGACCGGGCTGCTCCCTGCGCGGTAGGCAACCGCGAGGAGGATGCCCGCGATCGACCCGGCAAAGAGGGAAAATAGGGATATGCCGAGCGTCATGAGAAACCCGGTAAACAGCGGTCTGGCGTACATGCTGACGACAGAGAAATCCAGAGCCAGCACGAAGCTCCATTTTACCCCAAACAACAGGGTCAGAAGAACGATGCCCGCAATGATGACGCCAGCCAAAGTGTCATACGGTGTTGTGGGTGACGATCTTGATCGGATAACAAAACTCATCTGGAGCTATTTCGCTGTCGCGGGAACAATAATCAGCGACTGCATCGTAGTGCGCCGCTTGGAGTAACAGGCTCAGGGGATACCGGGCTTATTTCGCCTTCATTTGGTAGGTGACACCGGGGAACCATTTGTCCCAGGCTTGTTCAGTAATGCCTAAGCTGATTACATCCTCAATCCAGATATTCACGAGCTGCTGGAATTGATATTCACCAGCAGGGACCGCCCACCGGATCGGACTGAACCCAACCGGCTTCTCATCCAGAAAACGCACACCCAGGTTTGGGTTTGCATGGAGGAGTACGGCGCTTGACGTATAGGATGTCCAGACAGCGTCGGCCCGGCCTGAAGCAACGTCGGTCAGTTCAGCTGCGATGTCATTGCTTGTGTTCAATTCGACCGTTGCATTCTTGAAAAAGCGTTTTGCGAACTCCGTCGTTGCGCTGCCCGCTTGTCCAATAATTGTCTTGCCCGGCTGATCAAGGTCGCTGAACTTATGCATGTTCGAATCCTGCCTGACGGCCGCGACCTGTCCTTCGGACGCAAATGGTACGGTAAACAAGATGAGCTTTCCGCGTGGAACTGTTGCAAACATTGGCGCCGCGGCAAGGTCACATTTGCCAGTGGAGATGCTCTGAACCAGCCCGTTCCAGCCCGAATCAATTATCTCTACCTCGGCGCCCATACTGGTGGCGAAGCCCTTCACCATATCGACGGTGAAGCCCTCCCAATCGCCGGTTTGAGGGTTGATAGAAGACCAGGGACTATCCTGGGCTTCGCACACCCGGATTTTTTTTGTTTTCCCTATATTTTGAATTGCATCTTCGGCAGATGCACATGTTGTGGAAAGCGCTAAAGCGATCGCCCCCAGAAGCATGACTCTGTTCATCGATCCCCTCCTCTTGGCCGGCTCATAGGCCGTTTACTTTCATCTGCTCTGCTTAACCCGGTGTCGCGCAGTCCGGTCAGGTCAAAAGATGACCGGGCACTGCCTGCCTCGAGCTGACGCCCACGATGCCGCGTTATTGCCAGGACAGAAGCATACGTGCCGCGCAGAATGCTCCGGCGTCTCATCACAGCGGCGGAAATGACGCCTTAGCAGGCCTCTTTGGTGTGCGCAGCGTCCGGATCATAAATCCGACCGAACCGGTTGCTGAGGAAGTCTGCCAGCGCTACGGCCTCCTGACGGACGAAGCCTGAAGCTGTCAGTTTTCTTTGTGCAAGTAGGTCAAGAACGGTGGCTATACCGGCCGCCGTCGTGATCTGAATGGCGCTCATTAATTTGCCGGCGATGACGCCAGAATAGACTTTGTTGGCATAGGACTCCTGCATGTACCGGCCGTCACGCCAACCGCATACCGTCACGAAGATCACAACGACGTCCTGCACGGTCGCCGGCAGCGCGTTTTCGAATATGTCCTTCAGAACCTCGCGCCGGTTCTTGAGATTGAGGTCGTTCAGCAATGCCTTGATGATAGCCTGGTGGCCCGGATAGCGGATCGTGCGATAGTTCATCGTGCGCACATGCCCATCAAGCGTTTTTGCCAGAGTACCGAGACCGCCGGACGTGTTGAATGCCTCGTAGGTCACGCCGTCCAGCGAGAATTCTTCTCGTTCCTCCATCGCCGGGACCGTTATGAGCTTGCCTTCGACGATCGCCTCGCATGGCTCAATGTATTCGTTGATCAACCCGTCCGTGCTCCAGGTCAGGTTGTAGTTCAGCGCGTTGGAGGGATATTGGGGCAGTGCGCCGACCCGCATGCGGACACTATCGAGCTTGTCGAAGCGCTTAGCCAGATCGTTGGCGACAATCGAAATGAACCCTGGCGCGAGGCCGCACTGGGGAATAAAGGCAGTGGCCGCCCTACTTGCCAGATCTTCCACTTTCTTTGTCGTGGCAACGTCCTCAGTGAGGTCGAGATAGTGGACGCCGGCTTCGAGGGCTGCTTCGGCAATCGCGCCCGTGAGATTGAAGGGAGCGGCCGATAAAACCGCGAATTTTCCGTCGAGCGCGGAGACCAGGGCTTTGTGATCGGTGATATCGAGCGCCGCCGTCGTGATCGCCGGTTGACGATCGATTTTGGCGAGTTGCTCCGGACTGCAATCGGTGACGAGGACTTCGTAGTCACGGTATTGCGCCAGCATCGAGGCGGTCGCTCCGCCAATCTTGCCTGCCCCGATTACGACAACCTGTTTCACGGTGATCCCCCGCATTGAGTCCAGCGATAGTTCTTTTCAATCAGTAGAGAAAATGCTAAGCGTCCCTTTAAATTCTTCAACACGTATGTGGTTCACATACATGAATTTTGAAAATGACTCCGAAGTTAAATCTGCAGTGCGGGTGCTTGAGATCCTCGAGCTCCTGGCTCGTGCCCAGAAGCCACTTATGCTGAAAGCAATCGTCGCCGAACTTGGCTATCCTAAGAGCAGCACTTTCAATCTTCTGGCGACATTGGTTTCCCGCGCTTATGTGACGCGCGATGAATCGGAGACTTACCGGATCCACGAGGCGTTCCGCAACGGACCGGGCTGGTTCAGCGGCCGCGACGCGCAGCTTATCGCAACTGCGCAACCTTTAATGGATGCGCTTCGCGATGCCGAGGGCGAGAGCGTTTTTCTTGGTGTGCTTCGCAGAGACGGGCGGACCCGGCTGCTCGCTAAGAGTGTCAGTCATCAGGCTGTGCGCTATGATTCTGATCTCACGGTATTTGAATCCTCTTTCTGCACAGCCGTGGGGCGTGTTCTCCTCGCACATTGGCGCCCTGAGAAGACAGCGGCTTACCTTGCGCGGGAGCGTATTGTCCGGATTACCCCGCACACCGTAATCGACAGGGTTCGGATCCGGCGGCTCATTGAGCGCGTCCGTACTAACGGCTACTCGATCAGCGACGAAGAATCCGTCCTTGGTGGATCGGGTGTGGCCGCTCCGGTACGCGACACGACCGGCGAAGTGATAGCAGCGCTCGCCATCGCGGTCGTTTCTGCACGGTTTGCCTCGAGCCGGGAGCGGATGGTCGCGGCAGTCGTCCGGAATGCAACCGAATTAAGCAGCCGGCTCGGTTTCAAAGATTCTGCAGGCAGGGTTAGCTGAATCGATCCTGGCCGGGGGAGCGGCCGGCTCGCAGGCGAGGCGCCGGCAGATGCGACATGCCGGCGGCAAAGATGTCCGCCTGACGGCACTTTCTACTGAGTGCCGTTTCCTCCCGGCTTCTCTTGCCAGATGCTGAAAGTACCCATTCAGGAAACATTGCCCGGTTCATGAAGAGGCTGATTGTTTCAGCCAGGGGCGCACCCTGACATCGGCAGCCACAAATCTCTCTCACCTCTCTCTTCCGGATTGAGACATCGCAGGAAAGCGGTGTCAGGCACGCCGTGGCGTTTGACCGTGAACGGGTCGCCTCTCTCCGTACAAAGCCGGTTGGGAAATCCGGACTATCAAGGAGCCGGCTCGCGCCGGATCCATCCCGCCTGGCGCGCACGCTTAAATTTCTGGCAAAGGATGTTCATGTATATGAACCACATTTCGCTTTTCAGCATTGAAAGGTGGATTAAGAATTGGGCCGTTATTCCACAGTCACAGGTTGCTGCGGCCCGCAGGGGGGGAGCTCAAAATGTTCCGGAATTCGAGGGATCGACATCCGGAAGTATGACGAGCCCGCATCCCTGAGGCGCGGTATTTCGCCGCGAGCGGCACTGAAGGCGCCCCGACGGTTCGAAGACGCCAACGATGCGTCTTGCAGCGCCTGGTGCAGCCAATTGCGGTCTGATGACTGGTGCTTCGTTCCGATCCAGGAGCGCGCGGTGGCACAGGTGGTTGTAATGGGGGGCAGGGACTGGCCGGGCAATTCCCTAACGCTGATGCAGCGCGGTGACTGCGACGGTCAGAAGACGGGCTGGATATATCCGGAGACCGGCAGGGTCGCCGCGGAGTTTCCATTCCAACACCCTGACAGTGGACGTGAGCTGCACATGGGGGCGCAGGCAACAATCCTTTGGGGGTTGCCAATAAGGAGAATAAAAACATGAACGCGGTGAGCAAGGCCAGGCTGGCGGCACTCCGGCAGAAGATGAGTGAAAATGGTGTAGATCTGGTGGCATTCGGGCCCGGATCGCACATGCATTGGCTGCTGGGCTTTCACCCTCATCCGGGTGCGCGGCTTTGTCTGCTTCTCGTCGCCCGGGAGAAGGCCGCGATAGTAATTTCGGTTCTGAGCGCCGACGGCTCGCTCAAATCCGAGGAGATAGAGCTTCACACCTGGAGCGATGAATTTGGCCCCGATGCTGTCCTGCTGGCGGCCATCCGGTCGCTGCAGGTCAGTGAAGCGACGTCGGTCGTTGTCGACGAGGCGATGCGCGCTGACTCTGCCCTGTTGTTGCTGGCAAAGCTTCCCGGGGCGAGACACAGCTCCACTGAGGCGACACTCGGCTCGCTCAGGATGCGCAAAAGCGAAGCCGAACTTGCAGCGCTTAAAATGAACGCCGGTATTGCCGATCGTGCGATGCGACAAGCATTTGCCCGGGTCCAGCCTGGTACAAGTGAAGCCGAGCTGGAACTCGTCATCAAACAGAGTTTCTCCGCTGAGGGCGCCACACCTGCCTTGTGGATCGTGGCTTCTGGTGTCAATGGCGGCGTCATTGCTCCTCAAGCCGGCCGGAGGCTCGAAGCAGGTGACGCAGTACTGATGGATATCGGAGGACGGAAGGACGGCTTCTGCAGCGATATCACGCGTATGGCCGTTGTCGGCTACCCGCCGGCCGGCTATAGCGAAGTCCATTCGATCGTCGAACACGCGGTGCAGGCCGCGCTCGAAGCGGCCCGTCCCGGGGTTCCGGCAAGTCATGTCCATCAGGCCGCCCGTACTGTGATCGCGCGGGCCGGATATGATGAGTTTTTCACGCACCGCACTGGACATGGAATTGGCATCGATCTGCACGAGCCGCCCTATGTCGGCGGAATGTCTACAACGGTGCTGGAAGCGGGAATGGTTTTTTCTATTGAGCCCGGAATCTATTTACCGGGACGATTTGGTGTGCGGTTGGAAGAGATCGTTATCCTGCGGGATGACGGTCCTGAAATTCTGTCGTCACTGTCGCGCGATGTCTATGTGGCGGGATAACCGGCGGGGTTACTCGTTGTCCGCCGGAGTCTGAAAGGTTCTCTGCTTCAAACTGGTAATAAGCAACAAAAGGGGAATACCAATGAAGTCTTTGAAAGCACTAGCGGGCTTTTTGTGCCTCGGTATGTCAGTGCTGGCAGCGTCTCATGTTGAGGCAGGGCCACTGGAGGATCGTATCGCAAGCGGGCAAACAATCCGGATCGGATTTGCCAATGAACCACCTTACGGTTTCCCGGGCGACAACAACGAACCGAAAGGCATCGTAAACACCTACGTCATCGCGGTACTTCACAAGATGGGCTACGATAAGGTTGAGCCTGTCGTGGCTGACTGGGGCGGACTGATACCGGGATTGCAAGCCGGCCGCCTGGATATCATCACTGGTGGCTTCGCCATTCTCGGGAAGCGCTGCGCCAATATCACGTTTTCGGAACCGATGATGAGGGTCACGAACGCATTCATCGTCAGGAAGGGCAATCCGGAGGGGATCCAGAGTTACAAGGATCTTGTGCGTAAGAACGCCGTTTTCGTTACCGGTGCGGGATACGGCACGGTCGAGAACGCCAAGCAGGAAGGCGTGCCTGAAGCGAAGATCATGCAGGTACCGGGGCAGGCTGAAATTCTGGCGGCAGTGTTGTCCGGCCGGGCGGCGGCTGGCGGCTCGGACTATCTGAGTGCCCGTGAGATCGCGAAGAAGTCTGCGGACGGGATGGTTGAGGTGACCAACCCGGATGAATTGCCGGACAAGTATACGAACTATGTCGGGATCGGCTTCAGAAACGACGACAAGGACTTCGTCGCGAAATTCAACGCGGCGCAAAAGCGGTATCTGGGCTCGCCCGAGATGATGAAGGCAGTGGCTCCGTACGGCTATGATGAAAAATCACTGCCGGGGGATAAAACTGCCGAATGGCTTTGTGCTAACCGCTGAATACGGTCTTCGCTGTGCCGGGGGCGGTTGCCCCGTCTCCCGGGACTTCGGAGAGAGGATAGTGGATGCCGATTTGGGATTTTCTGCGGACCTACAGTCCGGCCCTGGCAGCTGGCACGCTGACGACGTGCATTGAATTTCTGATGGCGACCGCAATAGCTGTTGTCGTGGCGGTTGCTATGGGACTTGCGAAGCTGTCAGGTCGCTGGCTAATCCGTGTGCCGGCGATCGTCTATATAGAGATATTCCGCGGCACATCGCTTTTAGTGCAGCTCTACTGGATCTTCTTTGTGCTGCCGTTATTCGGAATCACCCTCCCGAAGTCAATCGCCGGCTTCCTTTCGGTAGGCCTGAACTGCGGCGCCTACGGTGCGGAGCTTGTGCGCGGGGCTATAGAGGCGGTCCCCCGCGGACAGTGGGAAGCTGCGACAGCAATCTCGCTGTCTCCTGGCGTCCGGATGCGCAGGATCATTTTGCCGCAGGCTCTTTCAGTCATGCTGCCACCCTGGGGAAACCTGTTGGTCGAACTCTTAAAGGGAACCGCGCTCGTGGCGCTGATTTCGGTATCCGATCTGATGTTTGAGGTCAAACAGATCAACGCCATGACCTATTTGTCGGCCCAGGCGTTCGGTACCGCGCTGGTAATCTATTACCTGTTGGCGCGCTTTCTGATTACACCCTTCATGCGTTGGCTGGAGCATGTCGCGTCACGGAGGCTCGGCAAAGTATGACACCGGACTGGCGCTGGGATTTTGCCCTTGAAATTCTGCCACGGCTTCTCCGGGCGACCGGCAATACACTGACCGCCGCAGCGGCAGGTTATGCAATCGCTCTCATCCTGGGGCTTGTTCTTGCTCTGGCGCAGCGAACGAAGTGGCACAGCATCACACTGGTCGTGCGCGAGTGCGTTGAGTTTATCAGGTCAACGCCGCTGGTGCTCCAGGTCTTCTTTGTTTTCTATGTTGCGCCGCAATTCGGAATCAACCTGTCCCCCTGGACATCCGGCCTGGCTGCCATTGGTCTCCACTACTCCGCTTATTTATCCGAAGTTTATCGCAGCGGTATCGACGCCGTGCCCCGGGGGCAGTGGGAAGCCTGCCGTGCGCTGAACCTTCCGCTGCGCAGGACGTATCTCCGGATAATACTTCCCCAGGCGCTGATTCCTGCCGTGCCCGGGATGGGTAATTACCTCGTCGGAATTTTTAAAGACACGCCGATACTCTCTGTCATCGGGGTCGCAGAACTGATGCAGATGGCTAACACGGTTGGTTCCGAAAACTACCGGTTCCTGGAGCCATTTACGTTGGTGGGCATTATCTTTCTCTTCATTTCTCTGCCGGCAGCCGGGTTGGTTAAACTGCTTGAGCGCCGGCTTCGACTGGCCATGGGTTTATAGATTATGGACACATCTGAGTATCCCCTGGAGCTTCCGGCAGATGACCGCCCCATGGTCAGATTCCTGAATGTCAATAAGAACTACGGGAGCTTCCCGGTCATTCACCAATTGAACTTCGACGTCGCAGAAGGCGAGATGGTGACGATCATCGGACCGTCGGGGTCGGGGAAGACAACGGTGCTGCGGATCCTGATGACCCTCGAGTCAATCAGCAGCGGCGTGATCTATGTCGATGGAAAACCTCTCACGCATATGGTGAAAGGTGGCATCCTCGTGCCCGCAGATGAGCATCATCTCAGAAAGATGCGGTCGTCAATCGGCATGTGCTTTCAGCACTTCAACCTCTTTCCGCACATGACAGCGCTTCAAAACTGCATGGAGGGGCCTGTCCAGGTACTGGGCCTCACCAAAAAAGAGGCGCGTGAGCGCTCAGAGGAACTGCTGACGCTGGTTGGTATGATCGACAAGAAAGATCAGCATCCGTCCCGGCTTTCCGGCGGACAGCAACAGCGGGTGGCTATTGCCCGCGCTCTGGCGATGCGGCCGAAGGTCATGCTGTTCGACGAGGTGACGTCGGCTCTGGATCCCGAAGTCATCGGAGAGGTGACTAACGTCATCCGTAAGCTGGTCGCTGAACACAATCTCACAATGCTGATGGTGACGCATCAGATGGGTTTCGCCCGCGATATTTCAGACCGGGTCTGCTTTTTTTATGGCGGCAAGATTGAGGAGGAGGGCTCGCCCCAGGACCTTTTTGGGAACGCGCAACGCGAACGCACGAAGCAATTTCTTTCAGCGGTGAAGGAAGCGCGCTGACCGCACCTTACCGAAGTCAGGAGGGTGACGCGGTTGCCGGAGCATGACTATCCGGGGCTGCACTCTGTCAAAGAGCAGATGTACCCTTAAGGGGGCCGGGACACGGTACCGGCTCACAGCTTCCCGGATGACATGCGTTGTCAGAACAGAAGCTGGGGACCATCGCTGGCCGGCAATATCAGGAATCCTGCTAAAGGAGAGTTTGTAACCGGCCGCGTTTTTTTACAAAGATACGCAGTCCGGCAAGAAAAATGATCCCGGGGTAGTGAGCTCTTGCAGAACCTGCAACGGACTTTTCACCGCTTTGTAGATAGTATCACCGCTCGCCCTGGCGAATTGCAGTTACGCGGGGCCGTGGAAGACGTCATCTCAGCTTTCGATCTTCACACCTTCGCCTACCTCCTCATTTCATCACCGAAGATTCGCAATAGCGGGCTGATTTCAAACTATCCGCTGGCCTGGACGAGTTTCTATCTCGAGAACCGTTATCAGGATCTGGACCCTGTCATCCTGCATGCCGCCCGGCATTCGCAGCCTTTCATTTGGGGACCCGGCTTCACCGCTTCCGGTGAAACGGAGATCGAAGCAAAGTTCTTTGACCTGGCGGCTCAATTCGGCCTGCGTCACGGCCTGACAATCCCGGTTCACGATGAATGCAATTCGATCGCCGCTGTGACTTTCGCTGCTGATCAGCCGCTGGCGGCCTTCCAGCGCTGCGTCGAACTTCATCTGCCGCTGCTCCTGTTGATTTCTGCTTTCTTCCATCGTTCTGCCCGCCGCGCCCTGGGTCTGCATCGGGCGGTTGGTGACGTCACTTTGTCGGAGCGCGAATACGAATGTCTGAGCTGGGCGTCAGAGGGGAAGTCGGCCTGGGAGATCGGGCAGATCCTCGGGATATCGCGCCGGACCGCAGCTTTTCACCTCGATAATATGCGGGCAAAGCTCGGCGTCCGCACCGTAAAGCAGGCCGTTGCCCGCTTTGCTGCCGACAGAGACTCTGCTTCCTGACCGCGCCGCAGATAAGCCGCAAGCTGGGCAGCTGCACAGGCTTATTTTCCTCATCCGATCATCTCCAATCAACCGGCTATTCGGTTTGGTTGGAGATATCCATGATGCAGATGATTGTGCCGGCGAGGCAGCGTGAATTCGAGGCGCAGCTCGACGAGATGTACAAGCTGCGCTACCGCGTCTTCGGGAACAGACTTGGCTGGAATGTCGATACACGCGACGGCAGAGAGACCGACGCCTTTGATGCGATAGGCCCGGTCTATCTGCTTCAGCGAGCAGATCAGGGACACGTTCAGGGTTGTGTCCGGATGCTTCCCTGCACGGGCCCTACCATGCTGACGGAAGTTTTTCCAATGCTCCTGGGGTCGGAACCGGCGCCGACAGTGCCCCATATCTGGGAAAGCAGTCGTTTCGCATTGGATGTCAGGTCCCGCGATATGAAGGCCGTTGGTGGTCTGACGATTGCGACCTACGAACTCTTCCTCGGCATGGTGGAGTTTGGAATTTCATATTCACTGACTCATATCGTGACCGTGACGGATCTGCGGATTGAACGCAT
>Ga0209148_1000332_pt1 | contig 64492 bp, 53 predicted proteins | sample AraplaCol_mMF_r2_2_FD_184288 | JGI IMG/M metagenome (GOLD analysis project Ga0209148, IMG submission 184288) | Arabidopsis root microbial communities from North Carolina, USA - plate scrape CL_Col_mMF_r2 (SPAdes) (version 2) | ecosystem: Host-associated > Plants > Roots > Endosphere | place...
GATCACCGGCGTGGCGGCGGCGACGTCGCCCTCGGGCAGCTCGAACACGAGTTCGTCATGGACCTGGAGCAGCATGCGCACCCGGCCCAAACCCGCCGCCGCGAGCGCCGGGCCCATCCGCGCCATCGCGCGCTTGATGATGTCCGCGCTGGTGCCCTGGATCGGCGCGTTGATCGCCTGGCGCTCGGCGCTCTGGCGCTCGCCGACGGTCTTGCCCTTGATCCCCGGCAAATGCGTCTTGCGACCGAACAGGGTCGTGACATAGCCCTTTTCGCGCAACTGGTTGATCGTCTCCGCCATGTAATTCTTCACGCCGGGGAAACGCTCGAAATAGCGGTCGATGATTGCCTGCGCCTCGGCGCGGTCGACGCCCAGCCGCCCCGCCAGGCCCCAGGAGGAGATGCCGTAGAGGATCGCGAAATTGATCGTCTTGGCCTTAGCGCGCGTGTCGCGGTCGACCACGCCGAACAATTCCTCGGCGGTGAGATTGTGGATGTCCTGCCCCTGCGCGAACGCCTCGCGCAGCTGCGGAACATCCGCCATATGCGCGGCCAGCCGCAATTCGATCTGCGAATAGTCGGCCGCGAGCAACACATGCCCCGCAGGTGCCACGAACGCATGGCGGATGCGCCGGCCATGTTCGCTGCGGATCGGGATATTCTGGAGATTGGGGTCGGTCGACGACAGCCGCCCGGTCTGCGCCACCGCAAGGCTGAAACAGGTATGGACGCGGCTCGTCGCCGGGTTGATCTGCTCCTGCAGCGCGTCGGTATAGGTCGATTTGAGCTTGGTCAGCTGGCGCCAGTCGAGCACCAGCCGCGCGACCTCGACACCCTCCGCCGCGAGCCGCTCCATCTCGTTGACGTCGGTCGAATAGACGCCGGTCTTGCCCTTGCGCCCGCCGGCGAGGCCCAGCCGGTCGTAAAGCACCTCGCCCAATTGCTTGGGGCTGCCGATCGTGAAGGGGCCGCCCGCCGCCTCATGCACCTGCGCCTCGAGCTTGAGTATCTCCTGCCCGAACTCGGTCGAGAGCTTGTGCAGCTCGCTCCGGTCGACGAGGATGCCCGCGCGCTCCATCTCGGCCACCACCGGCACCAAAGGCCGGTCGACCAGCTCGTAGACGCGATTGGCGGCCTCGGGCACCAATCGTGGCTTCAGGCGCTGCCACAGCCGCAAGGTGACATCGGCATCTTCGGCGGCATATTCGGTCGCGCGGTCGATCGGCACCGCGTCGAACTTGATCTGGTTCTTGCCCGTGCCGCACACGTCCTTGAACTCGATGCAGGCATGGTCGAGGTGGCGCTTGGCGAGATCGTCCATGCCATGCCCGCCCAGCCCCGCGTCGAGGTCGTAGGACAAGAGCATCGTGTCGTCATAAGGCGTCACGTCGATGCCCGCGCGGCGGAACATGATCAGGTCATATTTGAGGTTCTGCCCGACTTTCAGGACCGCCGGATCCTCGAGCAGCGGCTTGAGCTTCGCCAATACCAAAGGATGCGGCAATTGCTCGGGCCGCTGGGTCAGCAGGTCCTCGCCGCCGCGGCCGTGGCCGACGGGAATGTAGCAGGCCTTGCCCGGCGCGGTCGCCAGGCTGATCCCGACCAGATTGGCGCGGATGCAGTCGACATCGTCAGTCTCGGTATCGACCGCGACCACGCCCGCCGCATGCGCCTCGGCGATCCAGCGGTCGAGATCGGCCTCGGTGATGACCGTCTCATAATCCTTGTGATTGAACGGGATCGCATCCTCGACGCGCGCCGGCAGCGCCGCGCTCGCTTCCTCCCCACCCAATTTGGTGAGCAGCGAACGGAAACCCTGGTCCATCAGGAAGGCCTGCAGCGGCTCGCGCGGCAGACCCTTCAGGATCAGCTCGTCGAGCGGCTGCGGCAGAGGCCGATCACATACCAGCCGCACCAGCTCGCGGCTCAGCCGCGCATTGTCGGCATGCTCGATCAGGTTTTGGCTGAGCTTGGGCTTCTTGATGCTGGGCGCGGCGGCAAGCACGCCTTCTAGGTCGCCATAGGTCTGGATCAGCTCGCTCGCGGTCTTGGGGCCGACGCCAGGCACGCCCGGGACATTGTCGACCGCATCCCCCATCAGCGCGAGCACGTCGCCCAATTGCCCAGGTTCGACCCCGAATTTCTCCAACACATGTTCGCGGCCAAGCCTGCGATTGTTCATCGTGTCGAACAGATCGAGCCGGCCGGGTTCGATCAGCTGCATCAGATCCTTGTCGGAACTCACGATTGTGACCTTCCAGTCCGCCTCCAGCGCCGCCTTGGCGTAGCAGGCGATGATGTCGTCCGCTTCCAGCCCTTCCTCCTCGATGCAGGGCAAGGAGAAAGCGCGCGTCGCCTCGCGAATCATCGGGAATTGCGGGACCAGGTCCTCGGGCGGCGGCGGACGGTGCGCCTTATACTGGTCGTACATGTCGTTGCGGAACGTCTTGGACGAGGCGTCGAAGATCACCGCCATATGCGTCGGCCCGTCGGCGGCGTGGAGCTCCTCGACCAGTTTCCACATCATGGTGGTGAAGCCATAGACCGCGCCAGCGGGCTGCCCATGCTTGTTGGTGAGCGGCGGAAGCCGATGATAAGCCCGGAAAATATAACCGGAGCCATCGACCAGATAGAGGTGATTGGAAGCCATGCGGGCGTTGTTCTAGAGCCTGTTCGCCCATCGTGGAAGCGCCCGCTTTTTCGCTTCGGGCGCACGCACTGAAAGGCTAGGCTCGGGGACCGAAATCAATGAAGGAAGCCCGATGCGCTCCGCCAGCTTCGCCTTGTTCGCCCTCTCGATCCTGGCCGCCGCACCGTCCGACGCCGCGCCTGGCGCTGCGATCGAAGCGGCGGTCGCCAACCCCGCCCGGCTGGACTCGGAAAGACCCCGCGACACATATCGACATCCGGCCCAGACGCTCCGCTTCTTCGGCGTCGAACCCAATCAGACGGTGATCGAATATAGCCCGGGCGGCGGCTGGTATACGCGCATCCTGATGCCTTTGCTCGCCGCTCACGGCCACTATATCGCGGTCGTCGACAACACTCCGCGCGCGATCGAGGCTGCGCGCAAGCTCGTCGCCCCGCTTCCCGGCGGCGCCAAGGCCGGGGTCAACGGCTTCGACGTCGCCACAGCGACGATGGCAAAGCCGAACAGCGTCGATCGCGTGCTCACCTTCCGCAATGTCCATAATCTGCTGATGCCCGAGGATGGCGGCGCCAAGGACGGCTCGGTCGCGCGCGCCTTCTTCCGCGCTGCGTTCAAGGCCTTGAAGCCGGGCGGCGTGCTGGGAGTCGTCGATCATCGCCTGCCCGAGACAGCGGATGCCGCGCGCGAGCGGACCAGCGGCTACGTCAAGCGCTCGACCGTGATCCGGCTCGCCACCGATGCGGGCTTCAAACTGGCGGGCGAGAGTGAGATCAATGCCAATCCCAAGGATACGGCCGACTGGCCCAACGGCGTGTGGACGCTGCCGCCGACGCTGTCGCAGAAGGACCAGGACCGCGCCAAATATCTCGCGATCGGCGAAAGCGATCGCATGACGCTGCGCTTCGTCAAGCCGCGCTAGGCTACGACAATCCTCCCCCGCAAGGGGAGGATTTCAGGGCACCAGGATCGTATCCACCGCGCGCGCCTTCGTCTCCGGATGATCCAGCGTATAGTGAAGTCCCCGGCTTTCCTTGCGACGCAGCGCGGACTTCACGACCAGCGTCGCGACCACGATCAGGTTTCTCAATTCGATCAGGTCCGTTGTGATGCGATAATTGCCGTAATAATCCTCGACTTCTTGCGCCAATAGCGCGGCGCGATGCAGCGCGCGTTCAAGCCTTTTCGTGGTGCGGACGATGCCGACATAATCCCACATGAACCGGCGGATTTCGCGCCAATTGTGCTGGACGACGATATCCTCGTCCGAATCGCGCACCCGGCTTTCGTCCCACGGCCGGATCGCGTCGGGCTCGGGCAAGTCCGCGAAATGGCCAAGGATATGCTTCGCCGCCGCCTCACCGAACACGAAGCATTCGAGCAAGCTGTTGGAGGCGAGCCGGTTGGCGCCGTGCAGTCCCGATTGCGTCACCTCGCCCGCCGCATAGAGTCCCGGCAGGTCGGTCCGCCCGTCGAGATCGATCACCACCCCGCCACACGTATAATGCATCGCCGGCACCACCGGAATCGGCTCCTTGGTGATGTCGATCCCCAGCCCGGCCAGCTTCGCGCGGATCGTCGGGAAATGCTGTTCGATGAATTCGGGCGATTTGTGGCTGATGTCGAGATGGACATAATCCAGCCCCAGCCGCTTGATCTCATGATCGATCGCGCGTGCGACGATATCGCGCGGCGCCAGTTCGGCGCGCGGATCGAAATCGGGCATGAAGCGGTGGCCGTTGGTGGGCAGCTTCAAAATACCGCCCTCGCCCCGCATCGCCTCGGTGATCAGGAAATTCTTGACCTCCAGATTGTAGAGGCAGGTCGGGTGGAACTGGTTGAATTCCATGTTCGACACGCGGCAGCCCGCGCGCCACGCCATCGCGATCCCGTCGCCCGACGCGCCGCGCGGCGCGGTCGAATATTGATAGACGCGCCCCGCGCCGCCCGTCGCCAATATCGTGGCGCGCGCAGTGAAGAGCGCGACATGCCCGGTCGTCCGGTGGAGCGCATAGACGCCGCGCACGCGCCCGTCGCCTGAATAGCGCACCGCATGGCGCCCCGTGACAAGGTCGATCGCGACCATGTCGGTGATCAGGCTGATATTGGGGTGCGCGTGCGCGGCTTTCTCCAGCGCCTGCTGCACCGCCCATCCGGTCGCATCATCGACATGGACGATCCGGCGATGGCTGTGCCCGCCCTCGCGCGTCAGGTGCCAACGATCGTGCCCTTCGCCCTCGGTCGGATTGAACGGCACGCCCAGCTCGGCCAGCCGTTCGATCGCCGCCGGCGCATGCTCGACCACGAATTCGACGGTCTTGCGGTCGTTGAGCCCCGCGCCCGCAATCATCGTATCCTCAATATGGCTCTCAAACGTGTCGCCCGGCTCCAGCACCGCCGCGATCCCGCCCTGCGCATGCGCGGTCGATCCCTCGGACAGCCCGGCCTTGGCCAGCACCGCCACCTTCAGATGATCCGCCAGGTTGAGCGCCGCAGTGAGCCCCGCCGCGCCGGAACCGATGATCAGGACGTCGTAATTATGCGTGGCCATCGTTAAACCGCCAATGCTCCCCGGCGAAAGCCGGGGCCCAGGCTGCCCGCCGGAACTGGACCCCAGCTTTCGCCGGGGAACGAGGATCTAAGCATCGACCGGTGCCCGCGTCAGGTTGAGGAATACATCCTCCAGGTCCGCCTCGTGCGTCGAGACGTCGACGATCCCCAGCCCGGCCTCCTGCAGCGCGGCCAGCACCTCGCCCGCATTCACCTTGTCCTTGGAATAGGTGATCACGACCGTTCGCTCGTTCTTGAGCTCGATCTTCTCGAAGCACGGTGCCTGGGGCGCGGCAGTGAGATCGCGGTCGACTGTCACCGTCACCGCTTTCTCCTGGGCCATCGCCAGCAATTCGCGCGTCGGGCGGTTGGCGATCACCTGGCCATGATTGATGATCGCGATCCGGTCGCAAAGCTCCTCGGCTTCTTCCAGATAATGCGTGGTCAGCACCACCGTTACGCCGTCCGCATTCAATGCGCGCACATATTCCCACAATTGCTGGCGCAATTCGACGTCGACGCCCGCAGTCGGCTCGTCGAGCACCAGCACCGGCGGATTATGCACCAGCGCCTTCGCCACCAGCAGCCGTCTTTTCATGCCCCCCGACAGCGAGCGCGCATAAGCATTGGCCTTGTCGTCGAGATAGACCGCGCGCAGCAATTCCATCGATCGCCGCTCGGCCTTGGGCACGCCGTAGAGCCCGGCATAAAGCTCCAGCATCTCGAACGGCGTGAAGAAAGGATCGAACACGATCTCCTGCGGCACGATCCCGATCGAGCGCTTGGCGTTGCGCGGATGCTCGTCAATGTCGAAGCCCCAGATCGAGGCCTGGCCCGCGGTCTTGGTGACCAGCCCAGCGAGAATGTTGATCGTGGTCGATTTGCCCGCGCCGTTGGGCCCGAGCAGCCCGAAAATCTGCCCGCGCGGCACGTCGAGCGTGACATCGGTCAACGCCTGCTTGCCGCCTTTATACGTCTTGCTGAGGCCCCGAAGGCTGATCGCCGCGTCGTTCATGCGCGAGCGCATAGAGCCTGATCGCCGTCTGTGAAAGCACTCGGCCTCCACAGACGGCGTGAATCGGCTTCCATGAAGAATATCCCGGCGAGGATCGCGCCTCGCCCTGAGCCTAGGTGACCTTGGCCCCCGATGCCCGCCTTGCCTATTTGGCTCTTCGCAAAACCGTAATCGGTATCGTGCCATCCTTTCGCGCGGCCACCTTCCACGAAAGCTCGTCACCCTTCAGTTCATAGGCATCGACGCCCGTCGTGCCCTCCTGATTGGCGATGAAATTCCCGTCTCTGTGAAAAATGATCACATGTTTGACGGGATCGACATCGTACCGCCCGAAGCCGACGCTCATGCCAAGGATCGCATCCTTATATTCTTCCGGCGTGCCGCTGGACTTATCGCCGGACGCGAACTTCAAGCGGTCCGAGCGATAGATCTGGAGCGAATAATGGCCATCGGACGTGAAGATGCAAAGGCCGTGCGGGTTGGTGCCATAGTCCTCAACCCTTGAGCCATCGGGGAGCAGCTTGTCGGCCGCCGCGAGCACCCAGGTTCCGACGATCCATTTTGGCGGTGCTTCTGCGTTCGCCGTCCCCGCTGCGCCGAGCAGAAGGGTCGCGCCCAAGGCGCCCATCGTGGCGCGCCGGATTGCCTGGATATCGAATGTCATTGCCTGTCTCCGATCGCTTCTTCGCTGGTTGATCTCGTTCGCTGCGTTGCGTCAGGCCGCCTCGGCGGCAATCTTGCGAAGGCTCTCCACCAGGGCTCTTCCAGCCTCGCGGACGTGCGCCTCCAATAGTTCGCGCGCGCGCGCGCCTTCGCTGCGCTCCAGCGCATCGATGATCCCCCAATGCTCCGTGTCTGAGCGCGGCTGCCAGTCGAGCTCTTTCCAGGTGGCGAACAGAAAGCGCGCGTCGCTGCGATGCAGGTCGCCGATGGAGGCCATCAGTCGCGACATGCCGCATGGCGCGGTGATCGCGAGGTGAAAACGCCGGTTGGCGGCTTCCCAGTCCGCGATCTGGTCGCTGGCTTCTCCTTCGACGAGGGCCTGACGCGCGGCCTCGAGGTCGTCGACGCTGAGCTTGGGCAAAGCGTGCTGCAGGGCCAGCCCTTCAAGCGCTGCTCGCATCTCGGTCACCTCGATGACGTCACGCGGATCGAGATGCGCGACGTGAACGCCACAGCGGGGCTTGCTGACAACGAGACCCTGCGCCTCCAGCTTCCGAAATGCTTCGCGGACGGGGACATGGCTTGCCCCAAATTCCTGCGCGAGATGATCCTGCATCAAACGGGAACCCGGCGGCAGCGTGCCGCTCACAATCCGTTCGGCCAGGGCGCGCGCAATGCGTCCCGAGACGGACTGATCAAAATAGTCGGCTTGCACCATAGTCGAACTCGTGACAGGCATCATAGATTATCTATGATCTATCATCAGGAGCTTGTCAATGCGCCCGCGACCCAGCCGCCTCGATCACATCGCGCCTATCGGCGTGGACCGCATGGGTGCCATTGCGGATGCGTCACATTTGGATTTCCTTCGTCTTGAGAATCTCGACGTCGATATTCCGCCTGATGCCGAAGCAATCGCCCTCACCCGCCGCACTGCGGTGCTGGATGCCGACAACAGCTATCTGCCGTTCGTGGGCAAGCTGCGGTTGCGGAAGGTCGTGGCCGCTCATGTGTCGCGGATGTCGGGCGTCGACTATGTCGGCGAGCGCAATTGCCTGATTTCGGCAGGCGGTCTTTCGGGAATCCTCAACGTGCTTCTCGCGACCATCGAGGTCGGCGAGGAAGTCATCGTCACGGACCCGACCTACGCGGGCATCATCAACCGGATTCGCCTCGCCGGCGGAGTACCCAGATTCGCCGCCTTTCGCTTTGCGCCGGGTGGCCGCTGGAGGCTCGATCGCGATAGTCTTCGCGACTGCATCGGCCCCCGGACCCGGGCTATGCTGCTCATGTCCCCATCGATGCCATCGGGTGCTTGCCTCGATCAGGGGGACTGGAATCTTGTCGCCGCGCTTTGCCGCGACAATGACCTCCTATTGATCTTGAACGCCGCAATGGAGCGGCTGCTTTTCGATGGCCGCAGGCTCATGCATCCGGCTGGCTCGCCGGGGATGGCGGAGCGAACGATCATCATCGGTTCTTCGGCCAAGGAACTGCGCATGATCGGCTGGAGGGTCGGCTGGATCGTCGCACCGGAGCACCTGATGCCGGACTTGGTCGCAGTATCTCTGGCCAATGTCGTCGTGCCGGTGGGCATTGCCCAGGACGCCGTCGCGACCGCGCTGGAGAATTCCTACGCGTCGATCGGCGGCTACGTCGCGGAGCTGCAGGCGCGGCGCGATACGGTCATGAGGCAGCTCGAGGGCCTGCCATTTGGCATACCGGACGGCGGGTGGTCGCTACTGCTGCGGGTCTCCGACTTCGGCATCGACGGCGAGGCAATCTCTCGGCGCCTGCTCGACCACGGCGTCTGCGCCACCGCAATGGCCGGATGGGGCGAAGCCCACGGCGCCCAATATATCCGGTTCGTGTTCACCAACGAGCCGATCTCGCGATTGGAATTGCTCGGAGCGCGCGTGCGCAAGGCGCTTTGCCTTTCCCTTTAGGCTCATCTCGGCGCGCCTTCGCGTGGCTCATACCGTTTGACTCATTTCGATGATTAGCTAATTATCGAATCATGAGCCAGGTTTTCAAAGCCCTTTCCGATCCCACCCGCCGTCAGGTGCTGCAGCTTCTGCGCAAGGGACCGATGAGCGCGGGCGACCTGAGCGACCAGTTCGACGTCTCCAAGCCGACCATGTCGGCGCATTTTGCCGTGCTGAAGGAGGCCGACCTGGTTCACGCCGAGAAGGCCGGAAAATCGGTGATCTATCACCTCAAGCTCTCGGTGCTCGAAGACGCGCTGCTGGGCTTCGTCAATTCATTCGGCTTTGGCGCGGAGATCGCGAAGCCCAGAAAGGAGACAGCACAATGAAGAAGGACTTGATCGGCGCGCTCGCGTGGGCCGGCTTCATGCTCGCCTTGGCTTATGCCGCGACCCTGGCGCACAGGATGGGCTATATCGGCGGCGACACGGTCGAACGGCTGGCCATCGGCGTTACCGGCTTCTGGCTGGTCTGGTACGGCAATCGGATTCCCAAAAAGTTGGTCCGGGGCGCCCAGGCGCGCAAGACGCAGCGGGTTTCAGGCTGGTCCCAGGTGCTGAGCGGGCTCGTCTATACCGGCCTTTGGGCGTTCGCACCGATCCCGGTTGCAACATGGGCCGGGCCCGGCGCGATCTTCGCAGGCGTGGCGTTCACGTTCATTCATTGCCTGGCGTCGCGAGACAAAGCGGAGACCGCCTGATCAGGCAGGATCAAGAGGCCGAACGGAAATCATACGTCCACAACAGGCCCGACGTCAGGACGCCCCACAGCGCCAGGATCGCGTTGAGCGTGAGCATGGCAGTGCGCGTGTCGTGCGTCGGGTCGGCCAGCGCGGCAAAGAGCGCGCCAAATCCCCACATCGCCGCGCTCCCGACGATCAGATGCGCGAGCAGGATCAGCCCGAGCGCCAGGCCGGCAAAGCCCGCGCCCAACATGCCGATGGCGCGCGCCGCGAACGGTCGATGCATGAGCGCCACCGACCACAATAATAATGCGCCCATGGCGGCAAAGGCGAAGACGAGCTCCGCCCGGACCTGAAGCGCCGGCTCGACGGCGATCGTCATCAGCAAGCGGGCGCAGAAAGCCGCGCCGAACAGGACGAGTCCGCCGCGATTGAGCGGCTTTGCCGCACCCAGTTCCTCGCACAGGCACAGGATGCCGAAGCTGATACCCAGCCAGCAGGCAAAGCCCGGGGGTGCCAATGTTGCGCCCGCCAGGCCGGCCAGGCAATGGAGCGGCGCAAAAAGGGTAAGGGCGATGGCGCCGGTGCGCGCGTTGCGTCTTGTCGATTGAGACATGAACGGCAAGTATCAATGCCGCCCCCGACGCGATATGGACAAGTCGCCCTTGATGTCCGATCGGCGGGCATGTCCCACACCGGTTTCCAGCGGCGCGGTTCGTCCACGCCATCGCACCCCGCCGCGCGACAGGCATTGCTCGGCGCATTCGCCGAACTGGCGCTGAGCCGCCGCTATCGTGACTTTGGCGTGGAGGCGATCGTCCGTTCCGCCAATGTCGCGCGCTCGACCTTTTACTACCATTTTTCGGGCAAGGACGACCTGCTGCTCCACAATCTGCAGCCCTTTATCGCCACGCTCGCCGATATGCCTTTCACCGCCCGGCCATCCGATGCGCTGCAGCATTGGATCGAGCATATCTGGCAACAGCGCGGCGTGGCTTGCCGCCTGCTCGATGGAGCCACGGGCCGCAAGATCGAAGCGACTTTGGTCGCCGACTTGAGCAAAGCGTTCGCCGCCAAGCGTCAACCCGCAAGCAAGCATCACGACCTGTTGGCGCATCAGATCGCGGGTGCCAGCCTTTCGCTGTTGAAAGCGTGGGTGGCGCACCGTGTGACGGCAGCGGCATCCGAGATCGCGCACAGCCTTTGGCATAGCGCAACCTCGATCGGCGCGGGGACGGCACGCAGCTAGGTCGCGGCGCCCGAGCAAAAAAGATGGAACAAAAAGGCCATTCCGGAGTTTGGCACGCCGAGATAATCGTGCCGTAATTGATTCCGCGTGCTTGAGCACGTAACGGTCCGTCGCGTCAGTCCAATCGACTTACCGCATAATGTTGCAGTGCGGCTACAGCCTATGTTTATTCGGCATGTAGCATGGCACTGAGCCTTCTCGTCTTTGTTGCAGCGTGATTAACAGACTGCATAGCGGCCATTGTCGGCACTCCTCTTGCTGGCCGGCCGGAAAGGGGATAAAATTGGCACATCGCAACTTTCTACGCGCCACCTCCGCACTGGCAGGCGGCTTCACCTCCCTGGCCATCGGCCTGCTGCTCGCCGCTCCCGGTGCGGCGCAGACCGCGACCAGCCCCAATTCCGCCTCGCAAGGTGGCGCCGCCACCGTTCCGGCGACGCCGGCAGTGACGGGCGCCGATACCGGAGGCGAGGTGGTGATCACCGGCACGCGCATCGAGCGCCCCGACCTCACCTCGAGCAGCCCGGTCGCCTCGCTCAGCGCGGCCGCGCTCAAGACGAACAACACGGTCACGGTCGAGGAGATCCTCAACCAGAATCCGCAGTTCGTCCCCTCGTCCACCTCCGCCAGCAACAATCCGAGCGACGGCACCGCAACCCTCGATCTGCGCGGCCTTGGCTCGCAGCGCACGCTCGTCCTGATCGACGGCAAGCGCGCACCCTCGTTCGACACGCAGGGCACGGTCGATGTGAACACGATCCCGACCGCGCTCATCAAGCGCGTTGATGTGCTGACCGGCGGCGCGTCGGCGGTCTACGGCTCGGACGCGATCGCGGGCGTGGTCAATTTCGTCCTCGACGACCGCTTCACGGGCCTGCGCGCAGACGGCAGCTCCTCGATCACGACCTATGGCGACGGCGCCCAATATGACGGCAGCCTTACCGGTGGCATCAAGCTCGGCGACCGCGGCAACCTCGTCGTATCGGGGGGCTGGTCGAAGCGCGAAGGCATCAAATATAGCGCACGGCCGCACAACGCCAACGCGCTCGATTCGAGCGATCTCGTTTCCAGCGCGGGCTCATCCAATACCAACCCGACGGTGTTCGATCTCGCAAGCGGCGACGAGCTGCAGGTCAATGACAGCGGCGCGCTCGTCCCGATCTACAACCTCTACAACTTCACGCCGGTCAATTACGCCCAGACGCCGTTCCAACGGTACAATGTCATGGCGCTGGGCCGCTACGAGCTGACGGACGGGATCGAATTCTTCGGCCGCGCGAATTACGTCCATGTGAAGGTTTCGACGACGCTCGCGCCGACCGCGACCGCCGGCTACACGTTCGATATCTCGCCCGACAATCCATTCCTCACCGCCGGCGAGCGCGCGAGCTTCTTCGGGCCTGGCGCAACCGTCAACGACGACGGCACCGCGACCGTCGGCATTCGCCGCCGCATGACGGAAACCGGCGGCCGCGTCCAAAATTTCGTCAGCAAGAATTATCAATTCCTCGGCGGCCTGCGCGGCGACATCGGCGGCTACAAGTGGGAAGTGTTCGGTCAATATGGCGAAACCAAGCGCCATCAGGATCTGCTCAACGACCTCTCTTATAGCGCGCTTTCGCAGGCGATCGATGCGGTTCAGGGCCCGAACGGCCCGCAATGCCGCGATCCTTCAAACGGCTGCGTGCCCATCAACGTATTCACGACCGGCACAATTCCCGCCAACCAGCTCGGCTTCGTGTTGCGTAATGGCGCAGTCGATACCAAGACGACCCAGCTCGTTGTCGGCGCTGACGTATCGGGCGACGTGCCGTTCCTCAAGAGCCCATTCGCCAATCTGCCGGCGGCGGTCTCGATCGGCGTGGAATATCGGCGCGAGAAGGGGAGCAGCCTGGCCGACCCGGCTTATGCTTCGGGCGACCTGATCTATTACGGCCAAGGGCAAAGCATCTCGGGCAGCTACAACACCAAGGAAGCCTATATCGAGCTGAAGATGCCGCTGATCCAGGACCGGCCCTTCATCCGGTCCTTCAACGTTGAGGCGGGCTACCGTTACTCCGATTACTCAACCGTAGGCGGCGTTCACACCTACAAAGGCGGTGCGGACTGGACGCCGGTCGAGGGCGTCCGCTTCCGCGGCATCTACCAGCGTGCGGTGCGCGCGCCCAACGTCTTCGAGCTGTTCTCGCCGGTCGTCGGTTCCACCGGCAGCCTCTCGAACGATCCGTGCGCCGGCAGCAACGTGCCCGCTGCGATCGCGCCCATCTGCATCGCCCAGGGTGCGCCTTCGGTCGGCAACATCCCCGCGCCGATTTCCGGACAGGTCAACGTCTTCACCGGCGGCAATCCCAATCTCCAGGCGGAGAAATCGGACACATATACGCTCGGTGTCGTCGTCAATCCCCCGCGGTTGCGCGCGCTGTCCTTCTCGGTCGATTATTTCAACGTCAATATCGCCAATGCGATCGACAAGACCCCGCCGCAGATCACCATCGATCAATGCTTCAACGTCTCGCAGAGCGCCACCAGCGCCGTCTGCCAGAGCATCAAGCGCAATCCGCTGAACGGCTCGCTTAGCGGCAATCTGATCTACGGCGTCCCGCAGCTGCTCGGTAATATCGCAAGCAAGAAGACCGACGGTATCGATGTGAGCGTGAGCTACAGCGGCGGCATTCCCAGCCAGTTCCACTATGCGCTTTCGTTCGCGGGCACCTACGTGCTCAACTTCAAACAGAAGGCCAGTCCGACCTCGGACGCGGTACAATGCGCGGGCCGCTTCGGCAGTTCCTGCAATCTCGAGCCGATCCCGCACTGGAAGCACACGGCTTCGGTCAATCTGGGTTGGAACGGCGTCGATCTGCAGACCCGATGGCGCTATCTCGGTGCGGTTCGCGAGGACGTCGGCACCGACATCCTGAAATCGCGTATTCCAAGCTACAATTATTTCGACGAGACTGTCGGCGTCGATGTCGGCAAGCAGTTCACCCTGCGTTTTGGCATCCAAAACCTATTCAACAAGAAGTCGCCGATCGTAGGGGATACGGTTGGTAACGACTTCATAGCTGGCAGCACCTTCCCGGTCACCTATGACGTGATCGGTCGGACCTTCTTCGCGGGCTTCACCGCGAAGTTCTAAAATCGGTTCTGCCGGGCGGCTTGCCGTCCGGCAGATACTCTCGGAGGCGTGGTTGGTCACCGGAACGCGATTGTTCCTGCACAAGGTCGACGCTGCCAGGCACACCGGAACATTCGTGCGCACCTCAGCGGCTGCCCTCCGCGCTGCGCCGTTTGTCGATGGACGCACATGCTATTGGAAGGGCGCGCCGGCTGAGCGGAAAATCGCGCCCGCCGCGGATCAGCCTGCCGCCTTCAATCGCTACATCTTCCATGTCGGCTTCTGCGGATCGACTCTGCTGTCGCGGCTGCTCGATCAGCCGGGGCGGACCTTGGTCTTGCGTGAGCCGCAGAGCCTGACGGATCTCGCGGCATATCGATCGGCACTGGCCCGCGAAGGCCTGCATGATCCCAGCCTGTTGCCGTTGCTCGCGACCGTGGTCGCATCCCTCCATCGGTCGTGGCGACCCGACGAAAGCGTGATCGTCAAGCCGTCCAACTGGGTCAATGCCCTGCTCCCGGACCTGGTCGACCTTCGCTCCACGCGCGCCCTGTTCCTGACGATGGAGCGGCGCGCCTTCGTCCGCGCGATCCTGCGCGGCGGCCCCGCCCGGATCGCGTTCGCCGCGCGCGCGGCGGTCCACATATCCCATGGGGACGAAGCCGATGCGGAGCTGGTGGCAAAGGCGCTTGCGCGCCCCGCCGACGACGATGACCGGCTAGTGACGCTCGCCGGCTTGCTCTACGACTTCCAGCTTGCGCGCTTCTCCGCCGCCGCGCAGGCGGGGGGCTGGTCGTCCGCGCACTGGCTCACGCTCGAAGGCCTGCGGGCCGATCCCGCGAGCGCGCTTCACGCCGCGGCGCGCGCGCTCGACGTCGATCCGCCTCCTGGCCATGTCCTGACCGAGCATGCCAAGCAGCCGGGCACCGCTTATTCCGCCGTTGCCGAAGCCGAGCAGGATGCGGCGATCGAGGCCGCGCATGGCGCCCGTATTACGCGCGCTTTGGCCTGGATCGACGGCATCGCCGCGGCGTGATCGCCGATCGCGGGCATCATGATTCCGTTCGCAGCCAGCCCGTGACCGAAATCCGCGCGGCCCCGGCATAAGGCGCGACATAACTCACGCTGTGCGGCTGGCCGACGGTAAAGAGGGTCAGCGTGTTGAAGCGCGGCACGAACGTATCGACGATTCCGCCCTCCTGCCCGTTGAAGAGCAGAAGCCCGCCCCATTCGGGCAGCCAGTCGGGTGTCAGGCTCAGCACATAAGCCAGGGCACGGCCCTTGCCGGCGACGTCGTCATCGTGGCGCGTGAGGAAATCGCCACTGGTATAGCGGGTCGCCTGGGCGTCGGCGAAATCGAACGCGAGCCCGGGCGCAACCGCACGAAAATGGGCAATCGTTGCGGGGGCGTTCATCAACCGGGCAAAGCCGAACAGCGGATCCTCATCGTCGGGCGCGGCCTCAAGCTGGTCGGGCACCCGGATCAGATCGTACCGAAACCGGAAACCGCGCGTGGCCTCGGAATGGAGCGCCTGGTCCAGCATCGCCCTTTGCTCGCCAGGCATTCGATCGAGCGCATCGCATGCGGTCTCGAATATCTTGGGTCCCGCGCTGATCAGGTGGCGCCAATCCCGCCGATCGATCAGCGCGGCATGCAGCGCCCTGGCGGATTCTGCGGAAAGAAAGCCTGGAATCTGGACGCGTCTGGTGGCGGCGAACCGATGTGACGCGGCATCCCAGTCGATCCCGTCGTTCACCGTGATACGATCGGTCATCCGGCCTTCATATTGGCTAAGCGCCTTCGCCTCCATCCAATTTCATCGCGATGCGTCCAAGCTGGCTTCGGTGGCGAGCGGGCGATGCGCCTCCATCAAAGCCCCCGAACCGGGCTCCCCCCATTCGGCCCGTGTATCCGGGTCCTGCTCGGAAGCGCGCCGTCGAGCCTGCTCTTTCGCAAATCGCGTCGGATCGAGCCGCGCCAAGGCCCATGCCGCCGCGCCGCGCACCACCGGCGCAGGGTCCTCCAGCAATGCCAACACCCGCGGCAGCAATTCGGGCAGCCCGCTATTCCCCGCCGCGATCAGCGCGTTGCGCATCATCCGGTCACGCCCGATCCGCTTGATCGGTGAACCCGAGAAGATCTGGCGGAAGCTCGCATCGTCGAGCTGGAGCAGATCCCCCAGCTCGGGAGCCGCCAGCTCCGCGCGCGCGGCGAAGGCGCGGTTGGCCGCCGCCGCATCGGCGAACTTGTTCCACGGGCACACCGCCAGGCAATCGTCGCAGCCATAGATACGGTTGCCGATCGCCCTCCTGAATTCGTGCGGGATCGGTCCCTTATGCTCGATCGTGAGGTAGGAGATGCAGCGCCGCGCATCCAGCCGGAACGGCGCGGGAAAGGCATCGGTCGGGCACGCCGCGAGGCACGCGCTGCACGATCCGCATGTCATCTCGCCCGCGGGATCGGGCTCCAGCTCCAGCGTGATCATGATCGCGCCGAGCAGCAGCCAGCTCCCCTCTTCCCGGCTGACGAGGTTGGTATGCTTGCCTTGCCAGCCCAACCCCGCGGCCTGCGCGAGCGGCTTCTCCATCACCGGTGCGGTATCGACGAACACCTTGAGATCCGTATCGGGCACGCGCGCGACCAGCCAGCGCGCGAGCGACTTCAGCCCTTTCTTGACGATATCGTGATAATCCTGGCCCTGCGCGTAAACCGATATCCGCCCGACGCCCGGCTCGTCGGCCAGCGCCAGCGGATCGTGCGGCGGCGCGTAGCTCATGCCGAGCATGATCACCGATTTCACCTCGGGCCACAGCGCGGCGGGGCTGCCGCGCTGATGCGCGCGCTCCTCCATCCACAGCATGTCGCCATGCGACCCCGCGTCCAGCCATTCGCGCAGGCGCGCCGCCGCCTCCGGCGCGGCGTCCGCGCGCGCGATCCGGCAGTCGGCGAAGCCCAACGCGCGCGCCTCCGCCTTGATCGCGGTCTCGATGGAAAAACGGGTTGTCACTGCCCCATGTTAGCACATCGCCGCGCGCAGGCTTGTATCTGGTTGGATGCATGCACATTTTTCGGGTCGTTACGTTTGCGGGAAGAGAAGATTATGACCCTGTCGAGACGGGTGCTGCTCGGCGCGGGTGGCGGCGCGGTTGCCGCAGCCTGGCTCTGGCCCTCGGGCGGCGGCGGCGCGCCGCCGCATTATGAGGTGACGCTGAGCGACGCCCAGTGGCGCGCGAAGCTTTCGCCGGCGGCCTACGACGTGCTGCGCCAGCAAGGCACCGAGCGGCCCTTCACCAGTCCCCTGCTCAACGAGCATCGCAAGGGTGTCTTCGCGTGCGCGGGCTGTGCGCTGCCGCTCTTCTCGTCGACCACCAAGTTCGAAAGCGGCACGGGCTGGCCGAGCTTCTGGGCGCCGCTTCCGCACGCCGTTCAGCAGAGCGCCGACAATTCGCTGGGCATGGAGCGGACCGAGGTCCATTGCCGCCGCTGCGGCGGCCATCTCGGCCATGTCTTCGACGACGGTCCCAAACCCACCGGATTGCGCTATTGCATGAACGGCGTGGCGCTCAGTTTCACTCCAGCGAAAGTCTGACCCTTGCTTCAGAAGTTGCGTACACGCATCGCGAGGCGCGGATGATTCGGATCACGCCGATCATCCTGTCCGGAGGCTCGGGCACGCGGCTGTGGCCGCTGTCGCGCACCGGACGGCCCAAGCAACTGCTGAGCCTGACCGCGACAGAAACGATGTTGCAATTGACCGCGCGCCGCGTGCCGGCAAGCGAGGGTTTCGCCGCGCCGATCGTGGTCGCCAATGCCGCGCATGCCGATATGATCGAGCAACAGCTCGAGAAAGCCGGTACGCCTGAATCGCTGCTGATCCTCGAGCCCGTCGGCCGCAACACCGCGCCCGCGATCGCGCTCGCCGCGCTCGCGCTGGAGCGTGACGCGCTCATGCTGGTGATGCCGAGCGACCATGTGATCCGGGACGCCGCCGCCTTCCGGCAGGCGATCGCGGCGGCGGCGCCTTTGGTCGAGCAGGGCTGGCTCGTGACCTTCGGCATCACCCCCGACGGCCCCGAGACGGGCTATGGCTATATCAAGCGCGGCGAGTTGCTCGCCCCGGGTGTGGCGCGCGTCGACAGCTTTGTCGAGAAGCCCGACCGCGAGACCGCCGAAGCCTATCTCGCCACCAGCCGTTACAGCTGGAATGGCGGCATCTTCCTGTTCGGCGCGGGCACCTATCTCGACGCGCTCGAGCGCCACGCGCCCGACATACTCACCGCGGCCAGGAAGGCGATGGAAGGCGCGACGCGCGAGGGTAATCGACTCTTCCCCGAACGCCACGCTTTCGCCGCCTCGCCCGGTCAGGCGGTCGATTATGCGGTGATGGAGAAAGCTGACAAGGTCGCGGTCGTGCCGGTCGAAATGGGCTGGTCCGACGTCGGCAGCTGGGACGCGCTCCACGCAATCTCGCCCTGCGACGAAGCCGGCAACGCCCAGCACGGCGAAGTGTTCGCGATCGACACCAAGCGCTGCATGATCCGCAGCGAAGGCCCGGTCGTGGCCGCTGTCGGGGTCAAGGACCTGATCGTGATCGCCACCCCCGACGCGGTCCTGATCATGCCCCGCGGCGCCAGCCAGGAGGTCAAGCGCGCGGTCGAGGCGCTCAGGAAAGACGGCCACATCACATTGGATCGGGCGCTCTGACGCTTTTCGGGTGGCTGAAATCTATTTCCGCCGGCGGGAACCATAAACGCCTGAAAAAGCTTTAACCTCGATCAAGAGGGGGTGGCCGGACGACGTGACCAGAGAAACCGAAAAACAGATCATCGAGATCGAGGAGACGCAGGAAGCGCTCCGCGAGAGCATCGGCCAGGCACGCGAACTTGTGGTCGAGGCCGACAGGTTGCTCGAGCAGCACAAGAAAGCGCTGAACGCGACGGCTCCGGAATGACCCGCCGCCCTTTTGTTGACCTACGCACGGAATAAGGGGCGCCACCGGAAACCGGCAGCGCCCCCCTACATCCTCAATAATGGATGCGGAATTCCAGGCCCGCACGCCGCGGCGTCAGCACGCCGTGCGCATAATAACGCTCGACCACGTCGGTGCGGACCTGATTGAACGAGCTCACGTCATTGCTAACCGCCGTGACCGCATATTTGTCGAAGATATTATCCATGAACAGGCCGACCTCGAACTTCTTGTCGTGGTAGGTCAGCGAAGCCCGGTGGGTCGTGTAAGACGGCATGATCTCGCCCGAACCGCGAAGTCCGACGCGTGAATAGATATTGCCTTCGTAGGTCGAGGCCCAGCTGAACTCCACGTCGCGGCCGCCGCTAAGCGGATAGGTGTAGGTTGCCTGGACTGCGCCCGAATTCTTGGCCGAACCCGGCATGCGATCGCCGGCCTTGGCATCATAGCCGACGCCCTGGCTGACCACCAGGCTCGCCACGTCCTCGGTCAGATGCGCGTCGATATAGGAATAGGTGGCCTGCACCGTAAGCTCGGGAATGACCTTGAACGATCCGCTGAACTCGACACCCTTCGAGATCGCCTTGCCGCCATTCTTGATGATCCCGGTCGCGCCGTTGATCGTTTCGCTTGGAACCTGGATTCCGTTCCAGTCGACATGAAACGCGTCGAGGCTGAACTGCAGGCGCCGGTCGAGCAGCGACGCGCGCATGCCGAGCTCCATGTTGCGCGTCTTGTCGGGGCCATAGGCCAGTTCGTTCGGAAGCGCGCAGACATTCTGCCCCGGCGGGAGCGGGAGAATGCACGGCGCAACCCGGTTGACGTTGCCCGTCCGATACCCCGTGCTGTAGGTGAAGTAAGCCATCAGGTCGCTGCTGAACTTGTAGGACGTGTTGGCTTTCCACACGACGCCGTCGGATCCGGTCGCGCCGGATTTCACGCGGCTGGGCGCGAATTGGACGAGCGGATAGGGCGTGCGCCTCAGCCCGCCTCCGGTCAGCGGCGTCTCGGTGCCGCCCGTCGCGGACGCGTCATATTTGAAATAGCGGATGCCGCCTGTGACCTGCCACGCCTTGGTGATGTGGAAGGTGCCTTCGCCATAGGCCGCTTTCTCCTTGGTCTCGGTGTTCACGAACGACATATATTCGAGGTCGTCGGGCCGGTTTACTGCGATGAATTTCGCGTAACCGGGCGTGAATTCCTCATAGAAGCTCTTATATTTCAGATCGTTGTAGAAGCCGCCGATCACCCAGTTGAACGGCCCGCCATGGCTGGAGACCAGGCGCACCTCCTGGTTGACCTGCTTATATTCGGCAGTGCGCTCGTTGAACGAGGAGAATTGGGGAAAGGCTTCGTAGCCGTAATTGAGGTCGAGCAGCAGGTCGGTATTGTCGGACTGCCCGGTCAGGTGCTGCTTCGTATAGGCTGTGGTGCTGACCAGCTGCGCAATGTCGAACAGGTTGATGTTGAATTCGGCCGAGAAGAGATCGGACTTGCGGTCGGCCGGCTCGAGATAGCGCCACGGCGCTTCATATTTCCCCGTGCCCATCACCCCGGCGCCATTCGCCTGGCGCCCGTCCGTCTTGGTCTGCTGATGCGCGTAGGTCAGGTACAACTTCAGGTTGGGATTATATTCGAGCAGCAACGAGTTGCGCGTGGTGAACGTGTGCTCGAAATTGACGTCCTTCTTGCTCTTGAAGTTTGCGGCATAATCGGCGGGCGTGCCGAAGGAGGCGCCGGCGCCGGTCGCGCTGCGCACGGGCTGCGGATTGGAGACGCCGGGCGTCTGCAGCAGATAATTGTAATCGATGAAGCCGGGATTGTCGTAATAGCCGACCACCGAACGCAGCGCGATATGGTCGGTGACGATCGGGATATTGACCGTCACATCGCCGACCGCGCCGATATCCTTGCTGTGCGATTCGACGTAGGAGCGGCCGTGGAGATCGACCGAGAAATGGTCGGTGTTCGGCCGCCCCGGAATGTAGCGAACCGCGCCCGACAGCGTGCCGAGCCCGTACAAGGTGCCCTGCGGGCCCTGCAGCACCTCGACCCGTTCGATGTCGATCAGCTTGAAATCCACATAGAGCGGAACCTCGCCGAGATAGACGCCGACCGCGGTATTTTCGTTCGCGCCGCTAGCGCTCGAGTCCGAGGAGGAGATGCCGCGCAGCACGATCTTGCCCGCCGAATTCGGCCCGGTATCGGCGACCGTCACGCCCGGCGTGAACGCCGCGAGTCCCTTGACGTCGTCCACGCGCTGCCGGGCGATCTGCTCGCTGCCGAGTGCCGATATGTTCATCGGCGCGTCCTGGAGCGTCGTCCGGCGGCGGCTGCCCGTCACCACGATCTCGTTATTGCTGCCGGTGCCGCTGGCGGCGCTTTCTCCCGGCGCCGCATCCTGTGCGAACGCGGGCGTAGCGGCCAGCCCCATCAAGAATGTCGCGCTTAGTAACGTCGTTCGAGAAATGCGTGCCATGACCTTAGCCCCCTTTGTGCTCTAAATCTCGCCACTCGCGGGCATCTCTCCGATGGCGCTCTCGGGCGCCTTTCGCCGGCTCTTCGCTCGGCTTGCGATCAGCATGGATCGACGGGCACAGGCGGCCCATACGTCGTTCGCGCAATCGGGCCGGATGGCCCCCAAGGCACGAATGCTAGTCATATCGATACGGATATGTGTCGATCGTGGTCGTTCCACGGGTCTGGTTGCAGAGGAAGACCGTGCCCGTGTAGTAAATGCCGGGCTTCGTGATTGTCTTCGCGTAAGCATAAGCTTCGCGAAGCTGCTGCACCGTCATATGCACGGGCGCCTCGTCCGGCTGATAGGTCATGCCATAGGCATAATCCTGCCCGTCCTTGCTGATCTCGACATGGCATCCCATGACGTGCGTGACGGGATGCGTGTCGCAGAACTCGATCAGCCGCTTCATGCTGTCGAACCACGGCTGCCAGAAGCTTATGTAGCAGCGCCCGCGGTAGAACATGTCTCCGGTGAACAGGATCTGCGTGTAGCTGTCGTAATAAGCGAATTCGGAGATGACGTGGCCGGGCGACCCCCAGATCAGGACCTCGCGCCCGCCCAGATCCAGCGAAACCCTCTGCTCCGGGAAGTTGGTCATCCCCCAGAAGCCCAGCATCTCTTCGTGGGTCAGGCCCATGTAGCGCGTGTTGGGGCGGTCGGCGAACTGGTTGGTGGCCGCGAAATGGTCCGCGTGCAGGTGGGTGAAGGCGACCAGCAATTCCAGACTCGCCGGGTCGCGATTGTTGCGGCGGCACCAATCTTCGATGCACCCGTCGACGACCCCGCGCAGATCCCAATCGTTGCGCAGCTGGACGAATCCTTCATCGAGCAGCAGGACGCGGTCATTGCCGAAATAGAGCGGCGCGAACGGCGCCTCGTAGCTGTACGCCTTGTTCTGCCGCAGGATCGCGGTGTGCGCATTGTACCAATGGACGTGGACCGGCGGATCCTTGTTATCCATGCACGATGCCGATCCGCAGATCCATTTGTCGGGATAGCTGCCGGGCGCGGGAAGATTGGCCTTGAAGTCGATCGGCACCGGCCGGCCGACCGCGACCGCCGCATCAGCGAGCCCCGCCAAGGCGGCACCCGAAAAGGTCGCCGCTGCGGCGGCGGCAGGCGTGGTGAGGAAGGTTCGACGATCCATGGCTGTTTCCTCGTCGGTCGTCAGAACGGGCGCGGCGGGGTGATGTTGGGGACGTCGGACGGCCAGTCCGGCGTCCGCTGATCAGGGCTCACCCCGTTCAGCAGCACGAAGTCGGGGCGGATCAGCATCGTGTCCTTGCCCTGCACTTCGCGCGCATAGAGCAGCAGCTCGTCGATCAGCGCCGGATCCATCTCCAGCAGCCGCTCATAGGGTTTGTAGGTCGCGAACCGCGGATAATAGCGGCCCGGGACGAACATCATCTCGATATGGCCGCCGAACATCGCCTTCACCGGATGATCCGCGATGAAGGCCTTGATCCGCTCCAGCGAGGCGACGAAATCCTTATCGTTGCCGATATTGATCTTGCCTGGAAAGACGAAGTCGCCGGTGAACAGCAGGTCGCAATAAGGATCGTAGAAGCTGACCCCGTCCTTGTGCGTCCCCGGCGTTGGGATCACCTCGATCACCCGGTCGCCAAGGTCGATCTTGCCGCGCCCCGTGGGCCAGCTTCCCCCCAACCCGTAATAGCGCTTCATCACCTCCAGCGGCTTCGGCACCATCACCGTGTCGGGGCGCCCCGCAAACTGCACGAGCCCCTGATTTTGCGCGACGTCCTCGCCCGATGTCAGCGCGATCGTCAGCGGCACCTTCCGCCGCCCCCGCGCCTGGGACCAGCGCGTGATGATCGCATCCACCGTTTCCCGCAGCGGATAATAGCCCGCATCCGCGGTCGCGCCGGAATCGATCAGCAGCGCGCCCGCATTGCCGAACAGCAGATAGGTGAACGGCGCTTCCCAATTCACGCACACATTCTGGCGGAGCACGAACGTGTCTTCGTTATACTGCACCATCTGCACGCGCGGATCGCGGTTCTTGGCCGAGATATTGGAGCCGTAAGTCCAGCGCATCACGAACCTACCCGGAGCCGGCCCGTCGCATTTGTAATCGTGGATCACCGGCGTGCTGCGATGCAGCGGCACCGCGCTGTCCGTGTTGCGAACGCCGGGGCGGTTATAGGGAATATCAGGATTGCCATTGGGATAGGCGCTGCCCGTCACCGACATGGAGTTGCCGGACAATACAGGGCTATAGGTCGCCTTCTCCGGCATTAAATATCCCCTTGCTCCAATAGGTTAGGCAGTGCCTACTTTTCTCTTTCGCCGCTCCGCCGGACCTTCCCGGTGGCTTGAGAAGCGAACCTATGGATATTACCGATTCGGACAAGAGTAATAATGACGTATTGATTACCGTCTGATTTCGCTATATTGCAGTGCCGAAATCGCTGTATCCGGAAGACTCTGGGGTGCCCGGCGCTACGGCGCAGATCGCCTGTGACGAGACCGAATGCGCAGGCCGGCCGTGGCCGCCGTCGGCATCAAGAACCTGATTGTTACCGCCATTTTGGTGGGATTCCGATCATTCCCGATGGTGCTGCGGGGAAGCGAATCCTTGGAGCGGGACGGCAGAGGCCAACTTGGATCGCTCGCTTAGGGATCACATCCGACCCCGTTCGTCCTGAGCTAAGCCGAAGGACGTTGCACGATGTGCCTCGACCCCGACGGCCGATCAAACTTTACGCCGTGGGCTGAGCGGGGCTGTGTCCGCTATTGGGTGGAAAGCCGACCGGCAGCTCCTGGCGGACAGTATGTGAAGCCGCCATTCGTACTCACGATGGCGATGTCGGTCGGGGCATGCCTAGCAAGACGTTGCTCTTTATCGTCCAGGTCGGCACGATGAAGACTATCGGCAAGCACCGCGCGCGTCGCCTAGTCGCCCCAGCTTAAGTGAAAAGCCGTCCGCTTCTCCGACCCTAGAAATGCGCGGTGTACGTCCGCCTCTAGGAGTCCGTCTCGAATCCCATGCGTAACGAGCCAGGCGTCGGATGAGCATCATAGCTGAGGCGGCGTATAGGAAGGCAGTGGCCGATCGGATGGTCTGCTCAAGTCCTTTGCGAGGCGTCGGTTGCGATTAAGCCACGCGAATGTCCGCTCGACGACTCACCGGCGCGGATGCACGACGAAGCCGGTCTGAATGATATAGGGCCAATGCGGTCGGCAGTCTGCTGCCTTCCGCCCGATGTAGCAACAGCACTCGGTTAGCTCGTGAGAACCAAATATCACGATGCGCCGCCGAAGCTCATGAAGGTGCGGACCTTCTGGCAGCACTCGTCGAGCGACAGCTGCGACCCAGGAAGGCGACATTCAGACCACCCTTCGCGCGCCCGACTTCCGACACTCGTTCAGGTGCCGCTGGCGGCTCGAACTGGGTCGAAAGCGGTCAAAGAAGGGCGCTCGCAACCTTCGCGATGAAGCGCCCCTTATCTGATCGAGAACTAAGCTGATTAGGCGAAGCCAACCGCAGTCCTCTTACGGCGAATACTAGCACCGATAAGACCAAACCCGGTGATCATCATCGCCCAGGTCGCTGGCTCTGGAACCCCCGCAGTCCCAACCACCGACACTGACGTAAGTTGGACCGAACCGCGCGCGTAATTAGACCTGCCATCAATGGTTTCTACAGTAACGTCAAAGTTCGACAAGGGCGCATCATTTTCACCGATAACGTGGGTGAAGCTTTTGTCCAATTTTTGAGGAATCGAATGACCAAGAGAGGCTAGATCATTAAACACGTTATAGGTATAGGCTAAAGGCGTGGTGCCGTTTGAAAGAAAACCATCTACAGTTCCAGTGCTTCTATAAGTCAGCTCACTACCTACTCCATATTGACTGACGTTTTGGGCAACAAAGTTAATCTGAGCGACAAAGGTGAAGGAGCGACCCGAAAGCGTAATGGTTGTGGAAACCGAAGGCGAGTCAAGTCCGTAAGATGTACCGCCATAGACTAAGTTTGGATCGTCATGGCCCTTTGTCGTGTCGAACACGTATTGTGCGACGTAGCTGTCGCCAGTATTTATAGAGTGACCGAAGACCCCAATATCGTCGGATCCGCTTATAATCGTCCCGGTGAAGGTGGCGGTGACGATCGTTGCTGCCGCCGGGGTGGCCAGACCGACAGCCAGCGCCACAGCGGCGCTCGCTAATACACGCTTCATAGTCATCCCCCTTGCGAATCGAAGGTTAATCGATTGTCCGCAAATGTGTGGAGTGTAAATGCCTTCGATGGTTCGGATCGCACTCCTTTCGCCATTTGATGGCCGATCGCCTTCGTATTGCGGGCTACATGGTCAGGAGATCGAATGGTGTGGCTAGCAGTCGTTATCGCAGAGGCTTTTTGGATGCTCGAATGGTGCACTGCAGCCCGCGAGCGCCGCTACAATGAGGAAGACGACGGGTTTCACCACGCAACGTTTCATCAACCAGTGAACGTCCGCTATTGGGTCGAACGCCGTCGTCCCGGTCTTGAACTCACGACCCGCTTCCACACCCACCCGCGCCGCCACCCTCTACGCCGCCGTCCACCCCCCATCGATCGACAAATTCGCCCCCGTGATCGACGCGCTCTCGTCGCGGCACAGATGCAGCAGCAACGCCGCCACCTGATCGACCGTCACGAACTGCTTGGTCGGCTGCCCCGCCAGCAGCACATCGTTCATCACCTGCTCGCGCGTCAGCCCACGCGCCTTCATCGTGTCGGGGATCTGGGATTCCACCAAAGGCGTCCAGACATAGCCCGGGCTGATGCAATTGACGGTAATGCCTTGGGTCGCGACTTCCAGCGCCACCGTCTTGGTCAGTCCCGCAATGCCATGCTTGGCCGCGACATAAGCCGACTTGAACGGCGAGGCGACCAGGCTGTGCGCCGACGCGGTGTTGACGATCCGCCCCCACCCCTTCGCCTTCATCCCCGGCAATGCCGTCCGGATCGTATGGAAAGCCGAGACCAGATTGATCGCGATGATCTGGTCCCATTTTTCGGGCGGGAATTCGTCGATCGGCGCGACATGCTGGATGCCGGCATTGTTGACCAGGATATCGACCCCACCCAATTCCCTCGCGCACGCCTCAACCATCGCCGCAATCTCATCGGGCTTGGACATATCGGCCGAAGAGTAAAACGCCTTTGTCCCGCTCGCCTCCGCCAGCGCCTTCCGCTCGGCCTCGATCGCCCCCGCGTCGCCAAAGCCGTTGATCATTACCGCCGCGCCCTGCGCCGCGAGCGCCTGCGCGCAGGCGAGCCCGATGCCCGAGGTCGATCCGGTGATGAGCGCAGTCTTGCCTTTCAGGAACATATTTGCCTCTTCTGTGAGCGACGCGGACGGGTTGATACGCGGAACCGTAGATGGCGGCCCTTTCGCGTCAAGGCGGATGCAACCTGCTATCGGCGGGAAGGTTGTTCGTCCCGACAAGGAGCCCGTTCATGCGCCTCGACGATTATCGGGAAAGCGAGAATGTCGAGCAGGACAGTGGCCGTGGCGCGGGCTTTGGCGGGTTAGGCGGCGGTGGCGGCGGGCTCGGCCTGTTGTTCGCGCTGGTCGGCAGCCGCTTCGGAATCGGCGGCATCATCATCCTGGTGCTGGGCATGTTCCTGTTCGGCCTCAATCCGTTCGGCGGCGGGCAGCAGGCGATCCAGTCTCCCCAGGTCACCAGCGAAAGCGCGGCGCAGACGTGCGCGAACAACGGCGCGGCGGGCCATTTCTCCTGCCGCGTGCTCGCCAGCACCGAGGATACTTGGGGCCGCCTGTTCCAGGCGTCGGGCCAGACCTACACCCCGCCCCGGCTCCATTTCTATTCGCGGCAGGGGAATTCAGGCTGCGGCGAGGCGATGTCGGCGATGGGGCCCTTTTACTGCCCGAGCGACCAGCGCATCTATCTCGACACCGAATTCTTCGACGAGCTCCGGTCGCGCTTCCACGCCGCGGGCGATTTCGCGCAGGCTTATGTGATCGCGCACGAGGTTGGCCATCATGTCCAATATCTGACCGGCATCGCCGACAAGGTCCGCCGCGCGCAGCAGGCCTCGGACGAGGCCGGCGCTAATGCCTTGCAGGTGCGGATGGAGCTACAGGCCGATTGCTATGCGGGCGTCTGGGCCGCCAACGCGAAGGACGCGCACGGTCAGCCTTTGCTTGAGCCCGGCGACACCGAGGAAGGCCTGCGCGCCGCCAACGCGATCGGCGACGACACGCTCCGGCGCTCGGCCGGACAGACTCCCGTGCCCGACAGCTTCACCCACGGCACCTCGGCCCAACGCGTCGCCTGGCTCAGGCGCGGCCTGGAAAGCGGCGATCCATCGAGGTGCGACACCTTCGCCGGATCGATCGACCGATAACCTGATCACCCACCGTTCCCCGGCGCTAGCCGGGGCCCAGGCCCGCGCTTCAGACTCGCCGGCCGGCCGCGCGGAGGATCAGGTTCGACACTTGCTCAGGATGCGAAAGCAGCGACACGTGGCTCGATGCGATCTCGATCGCGGTGGCATTCATCCGCTTCGCCATGAAGCGCTGCAGCCCCGGGTCGATCACGCGATCCTCACTCGAAATCGCGTAATAGGATGGCTTGGAACGCCACGCCGCATTGGCGGTCCTGCCGGTCAACAGCGCCTTGTGGAAAGGCCATTGCACTGAATACAATGCCCTGGTTTCCTGAGGCGCCAGGTCGGGCGCGAAATCGCGCAGGAAGGCCTCTTCGCTGAGGCGCCCCTCGTCGCCGTCGAAGAGGATGCCCGCGGCCGCCGGCGGCGTCGGAAAGTCCTTGGCGAGCGCGGTATAATCCTCCCCCGCATCAGGCGCGCGGGCGGCAATGTAGACCAACGCCGAAACGTTCGGATGGACCCCCGCTTCGGTGACGATCATCCCTGAAAAGGAGTGGCCGGCCAGAACCGTCGGACCATCCTGCCGGTCGAGTACTTTCCGGCATGCGTCGACCGCCTCGGGGAGCGTGGTGAGCGGATTTTGCACCGAGGTCACGTTGAACCCACGCGCTTGCAGGCGTGGAATGACTTTCGACCAGCAGGATCCATCCGCGAACAGGCCATGGACCAGCACGATGTTTCGCACCGACGGCACAGGCTCGGCAGCCCCGCCTGCGCTGCCGGCAAGCGCCGCCGCCGCGGTCGCCAACAAGGAAGCATTGAGTGTGCGTCTGTCGATTTCCATCGTGATCACTCCTTCTCGCGGCTTTTTCCGACGATCTACATAGTTCATTGTCGGGAGCGCTGACACGGGGACATGGACATGCGGCCAGCGCCGCCGACCCTCGATCATTGCAGCCGGGAGATTCCGATGAATGAAGAAGATGACGAGGGGCCGATCAGCGCGGCGGATATCCAGGAAATCCGCGACCTGTTTCTGCGCCAGGCGGTGGGCGAAACCGCGCACGATATCGGCACGATCGAATCGATACTGGCCTTCCCGGTACCGGGACAGCCGGATCCCGTGAATTTCGTCGCGCGGGCGTATCGGTTCTGGGGCCGCGGCGCGGTGATCGATCATTTCCGGGACGTTTTCGCGGGGACGTGGCGCTTCGAGCCGGACGAGGCGGAGATTCGTATCCTCCCCCTCGGGCCCGACACCGCCCACATTTTCGCGCCGACCCGCATAACCGCGGGGCCAGCTGGCCAGGCCGCCGTTACGCGCACATATCTGATCAACGAATTCGCGATCCGGACGACGGATGGGTGGCGCATCTCGGCCATCGTTCCCGTACCGGTCGAATGACCCGCATCCGCAAACGGGAGCGCGCATGGCGAGGGTAGGATATGGTTCCGCCCGAACGATGATCCTGGCGGCGGGGCTGACGCTCGCGGCCGCACCGGCATCCGCGCAGCAGGCGACGTACGCCGCGCCCCAGTTCGAGCCACCGCCCGCGGAATCCGCCTCGGCCAAACCGAAACCCCTGATAGCGGCCCTGTCCTATGCGAGCGATCTGAACGCCGATGTAGCCGGCGGGCGAAGACGTGGCGCCGCCTACCTCGGCAAGGCTTCGCTCGTGATAGATGCTGATCTCGATCGCCTGATCGGCCTCTATCGCGTCAGCGGCCATATCAGCATCCTCGACATCCATGGCGTGGGTCTCTCGGGACATTATGTCGGCAATCTCGCCCCCGTGAGCGGGATCGAGGCGGAGCCGGCGATCCGTCTCAATCAGGTCTGGCTGCAACTCCCGCTCACCGATGCCCGGTCCGTCATGCTCCGGCTCGGAAAATTCCCGGCCGCGCAGGAGTTCATGGCGAGCCCGACCGCCGCATTCTTCGTCAGCTCGACGTTCGGCTGGCCGGCGAGCTTCGCGACCGACTTACCGAGCGGTGGTCCATCCTGGCCGCTTTCGGCTCCAGGCGCGATGGTGACGTCGCGGATCGGCGCGCATATGACTGCGAAGGCGGCGATCTTCGCCGGCGATCCGGCCGGACCCGGCCAGGACGATCCGCAACGCCGCGACGGGCACGGCTTCAACACCTTCGGTTTTGCCGGGCGCCCGTTCCTGATCGCCGAAACCGCTTTTGATCTAGGGAAAGCCACGGTCACGCTGGGCGGGTGGATCCATTTCGACCGCTTCGCGGATCCGCGCGCACCCCTCGCGCCAATCATCGCCGTCCCTTCCGATCATCCGCGCAACCTGGCCGGCTACGCGATGATCGATTCGCCGATCTGGAAGTCCGACGCCACCAGCGGACGCGCCTTGAACCTGTTCGCCCGAATTTCGATCAGTCCGTCGAACCGCAATCCCGTGGATCTGTATTTCGACGCGGGGATGACATTCAAGGCTCCGTTCCGCGGTCGTGCCGGCGATGCCTTCGGCCTCGCCGTGGCACGGGCCCGCATATCGCCGCTACTGATCGGCGCCGAGCGCCAGGCGGCAATGCTCGGAATTCCGCTCGCACCGCATACCGGATCGGAAACGCTCGTCGAGGCGAGCTATAACCTTGCGGTCAGCCCCCGGATCGCGCTCCAGCCGAATGTTCAATTCATTCGGCGGCCGGCGAGCAATGCGCTCGCGCCGACCCTTCCAGCGCGGCGGGTAGGAGACGCTACGGTCGTTGGTATACGGACCACGCTCTCGCTCTGATCCGGCCGAGACCGGCGCGCGGTTCAGCCGCCGCCGTCTCGCTCGATATCCGCGCCGACCGCCGACAATTTCTCCTCGAGCCGCTCATAGCCGCGGTCGAGATGATAGACGCGCAGCACCTGCGTCTCGCCCTCGGCGGCAAGGCCTGCCAGCACCAGGCTCATCGACGCGCGCAGGTCGGTCGCCATCACCGGCGCGCCGTTGAGCTTCTCCACGCCCTTCACGATCGCGGTGCGGCCGTGCACCTGGATATCGGCGCCCATCCGCGTGAGTTCGGGCACATGCATGTAGCGGTTTTCGAAGATCGTCTCGGTCAGCACGCTCGTGCCCTGCGCGAGCGCGAGCATCGCCATGAACTGCGCCTGCATGTCGGTCGGGAAAGCGGGAAACGGCGCGGTCGAGAGCGTGAGCGGGCAGAGCCGCCCGTTGGCGGAGACGCGGATCCCGTCCGCCTCCTCGGTCACCACCAATCCGGCCTCGGACAGGCCCGCGATGATCGCCGCCATGTCTTCCGCGCACGCGCCTTCGAGGAAAAGGTCGCCGCCAGTGATCCCTGCCGCGCAGGCATAGGAGCCCGCCTCAATCCGGTCGGGCATCACGCGATGCTCCGCGCCGTGCAGGCTCGCCTTGCCCTGGATGATGAGGCGCTCGGTCCCGATCCCCTCGATCTCCGATCCCATCGCCACCAGGCAGCGGCACAGGTCCGAGATTTCGGGCTCGCGCGCGGCATTGTCGATCACCGTCTCGCCCGTCGCGAGCGCGGCCGCCATCAGCGCATTCTCGGTCGCGCCGACCGAGACGATCGGGAAGACGATATGCCCGCCCTTGAGCCCGCCCGCGGGCGCGCGCGCGCGAACATAGCCCGCCGCCAGCTCGATCTCCGCGCCTAGCGCCTCCAGCGCCTTCAAATGCAGGTCGATCGGGCGATTGCCGATCGCGCAGCCGCCGGGCAGCGATACCGTCGCCTCGCCCTCGCGCGCGAGCAAAGGCCCCAGCACGAGGATCGACGCGCGCATCTTGCGCACGATCTCATAAGGCGCGGTGGTGGACGAGATATGGTCCGCGTTGAGCGTCATCGCGCGCACCATCGATCCGCCGCGCTGGCCCGCGACCGTGGTCGATACGCCGAGCTCGTTCATCAGATGCGCGAAGCCGTCGACATCGGCCAGCCGCGGCAAATTGGTGAGCGTGAGCGGCTGATTGGTCAGCAGCGCGCACGGCAAAAGCGTGAGCGCCGCATTCTTGGCGCCGGAAATGGGCACGCGGCCTTCGAGCCGTTTGCCGCCGCGGATGACGATCCTGTCCATCAGCGCCGCTGTAAAGCGTCACGCCTCGCGCGCAAGCCGCGCGGGATGCGCCGTTCGGCCAGAATCGTCACGAGCCGGTGCGGCCGGGGTTCGGCGGATGCCGAACCCCGCTCAAGTCACGCTTTCTCCAGCGTGCACTGGAGCGGATGCTGGTTCTGCCGCGCGAAATCCATCACCTGGCCAACCTTGGTCTCGGCCACCTCGTAGGTGAAGATGCCGCACACGCCCACGCCCCGCTGATGGACGTGCAGCATCACCCGTGTCGCATCCTCCAGTCCCATGCGGAAGAAACGCTGCAGGCACAGCACGACGAACTCCATCGGCGTATAATCGTCGTTGAGCATCAGCACCTTGTAGAGCGAGGGCTGTTTGGTCTTGGTGCGCGTCCGGGTAGCGACGCCGACACCGGTGCCGCCATCGTCCTCGCCGTCCTTGTTGTCGGCCATCAGGAGGGGATCGATCATGCTCATCTATATAGGAACCGACGATATGGCATCCAACGCCTGACGGGCAAGGGGAGTGCCGCTGGAATCGAGGTTAAAGCGCGCGCTTTTGCGAGGAGCGGCACCGGCCCACGCGCTTTTGAGGAGGGGCCGCACCGGCCCGCTCCCCCACCCGACCTCCCATAGAATACCCTGTTGGGAGGTCGGGTGGGGAGCGGGCCGGTGCCGCCAAGGTTCCGCGGATGCGAAACCGCACCAAAACAAAACGGCCGCCCCCGAAAGGACGGCCGTTTATACGCAACGCTACAGGTCAGGCTTGCGCCTGAAGAATCTTAGAGCGCGGCCGTCTTGATCTTCTCAGCCGCGATCGCATAGCGGTTGGAGATCGGCTGGGCGACGTCGCCCGCGACCTTCATCAGCGCTTCGCTCACGCGCGACGCTTCGGCGACCAGGCTGTCGAACGACGCCTTGGCATAGTCGCTCTGGAGCTGGAACAATTCGGTCGGCGACTTGACCGATGCGAAGCTCTTGAACGCGGTGGTCGCAGCTTCGAGATGCTTCTTGCCATATTCGGCGGCTTCCTGGCCGAGCGTCTCGCCCGCCTTGGCGGCAACCTTGGACGAAGCGAGCACCGCCTCGACATTGCCCTTGGCGAAATCCGCGAATTCCTCGCCGATCTTGGTCGACTTCTCGAACGCCGTCTTGAAGCGGTTGGTGAACTCGGCGAACATCGCCTGCGCCTTTTCGGCGGCTTCATTCTGCGAAGTAACAGTAGCCATATCGATCAGTTCCTCGGTTGCGGGCGCTGGTTCGATCGACTCGATCACCGGCGCTTCTATTGTGTCGCTTGTCGTGGCCGGCGACGTGACGGCCTCCATCATTTCCGCAACGTCCCCGCCCGAAGGCGTCGACTGCGCTGCCGCGGCGGTCTCAGCCGCGGCATTTTCGTCGATCGCCGCCTGGGCCGTCTCGATGACGGGCGCTTCGGTTTCGGCTTCGATAGCGGGCTTGGGCGGCGCTGGCTTGCGCGGCTTGGCAGCCGCTCGCGCCTTGACGACTTCCTTGTCGGCCATCTTGGTCATCCCGGTTTTTGTTACGGTCATGTTGCATTGCACAATATAGCGCAGGTGCGCGAATTGCAAGCACTTTGTGCGCTGCAACATATGTGAAACGCCGCCACATAGATAAAAGATCCCGCGCTTCCGCCGGCGGGGGGATGCCGTCCCATCCCCATCGTCATCCCAGCGCAAGCTGGGATCTCAGGGTATGCGAATCGAAGATCCGCTAGAAATCCACCTTGTCATAATGGTCGGGCGGCGCGATCACCTCCATCCGCTCGCCCAGCAGCGATCGAAAGCTCGGCCGGCTCTTCATCCCCGAATACCAATGCCGCGTGCGTTCGTGCCCGCGCCAGTCGATCCCGCCGAGATAGTCCGAGACCGAGATATGCGCCGCCGCCGCGAGGTCGGCGAGACTGAACAAGGGTCCGCCGATCCAGCGGCGATGGTCGAGCAGCCAATCGACATAATCGAGATGACTGTTCGCCAGCCGCATCGCGTCGCGCAGCACCTTGGCGTCGGGCGAGACGCGGTGCACCAGCCTCTTCTCCATCCGCTCATACAGCAAGGGCCGTCCCACCTCGTCGTGGAATTTCTGGTCGAACCAGGCGACCAGCCGGCGCACCTCGGCGCGGTTGGCGGCGGTGCCGGGCAGCATCGTCGCCTTCTCGACCGTTTCCTCCAGATATTCGCAGATCGCCGCCGAATCGATCAGCACCAGGTTCTGCGCGCGATCGACCAGCACCGGCGTCGCGCCGGTCGGGTTCATGTCGACATATTCGTCGCGCTGCTCCCACGGGGATTCGCGCACCAGCTCGCACCCCTCCCCTTTCTCGCCCAGCAACAGCCGGACCTTGCGGGAAAAGGGACAGAGCGGAAATTGGTAAAGCTGCCAGGCCATCGCCCCTCTTGTTAGGGGCGCGCGGGCGCGGCGAAAAGGGGGATGAACGCCTCCTGTCCCTCATCCCGGCGAAAGCCGGGATCTCAGGAGGCGAAGGACCGCCCGTCGACCTGCTCGACCGCCTCCGGCCGCGCCGCGCCTTCCGAAGAAACCTCGCGGCACAGATGCCGAAGCTGCCTGCGCACCGATGGGCTGTGGATTTGCGGGTCGCTCCGCGCATAGCCTTCCGCGGCCAGCGCCTTCTCCAAAGCTTTGACGTTGTGGAACCGGCCCGTGCGCGCCAGCGCGAAGGCACGGTGCAAGATCGGAATTTCATGATAGCTCATGACGCGGACACCCTTTCATTGCCGTGCGCCTTTTTGCACCGCCGCCGTGAACCGCCCGTGTCATCCTCGTAGCGCGAGGTTCATCTGCATTGCGGTCCGGGCGGATTCTCCCGCTATGATCGTCGAGCCGGATAGGGCACGGAGACGGCATGACCGAAGCGGCAAAAACCTGGGACGGCGCGATCGTCCGCAACTGGCTCGAACGCCGCATCGCCGCCGCGCGCGCCGATCAGGTCGCGGCGGAACGCGGCGGCTATCGTCAGCAGGATGATTGCGACAAAGCCGCCGCCGAGGAAATGGTCTGCGCCGCGCTCAAGCGCGACGACGCGATCAGCGCCCAGGCCGCTTTCGCCGGCGAACTCAAAAGCCTGCTCGACCGCGACCATTATATCTGGCGCGGCGTCTATGACGACACGCGCTTTGAACGCCACGTCCGCGCTTACCTGCGCAAGCTCCAGAAGATGACGCACGACAACGCCGGCTTCGACCGGACCGGGCGCTACCAATGAGCACCGACGATTATGCCCACGGTCGCCGCGACGGCCTCCGCCTGGCGCTCGCGATCCTCGCCGCGGAGGAGGCCAAATGGGCGGCCCTGCTCGGCGAGAGTCCCGTCTGGCGCACCAACCAGCTGCGCGAAGTCCGCCATAAGACGCTCCAGGTCGCGCAGAAACGCATCCACACCGTCCTCAACCGCCTCACTCCCAAAGGCGAGGCCGAAGACATGGACCCCGAACTCGCCTCCGCGCTCGACAAGCTCGGGCTCTAACCCCTAACCCTCGGGAGGGTTAGGGGTGGGGCAGCGCGGCCGAACCATGTGCGCGGAAAGCGCCCCCAACCGTGTCGCGCGCCCGCATCACGCTCGCCATCACCGCCGCCGAGGCTGTCAGCGACCAGGCGATCACCAGCGCGACCAGCACCGCGTGATACGTGGCGGCGAAGAATGGCAGCGGCCCCCACAATGTCGGCACGTGCACCAGCAGCACGAACGATCCCATCATCAATGCCTCCAGTTCCGCCGCGAGCCGCCGGAAGCGGCGCGTCAAAAGACCGAGCGCCGCCGCCAGATGACAGGCTCCGGTGAAGCCCGCCAGCAGCGGACGGGCGGGCAGCCAGCCCGGAATCATCCGTGCGGTGAAATCGAGATACAGGAAATGCCCCGCGGCGAACGTCAGGCAGCAGGCCGCGAAAAGCCATCGCGCGCCTGTCATCATCCTGCCCGCCGGCAATCCCCCGCCGGTCGCGCTCCGCGCGGAGGGTCCGAGATAAGCGGCCAGCATCGCCAGCGCGCACAGGATCACGGCATTTTCGGCGACCGCGATCCATGGTCCGACGGCGGCGGGAAACGGCCAGAGCGAAACCGGCTGGGCAATCACGGTCCAGAACATTTGCTGCGCCGCCAGAAGCGATACGGCCGCTAGCCGCGTGCGATCGAAAAGCAGCCCCAGGCCGCACCCGATCGACAGGACCGCGCAGGCGATGGCGAGCATCTCCCGGTTCGGAAAGGCGGCCGGGACGGGCTGATACTGCAAAAGGAAATCGCGATATATCAGACCGATCAGGCCGATGCCGACCCAGCCGAGGCCCAGCATCGCGGCGGACGCGCGGATCCGCGCCGGCGGCGTCCCTGCATCCTGGAGCCTGTCCGTCATGGGAGAGGTGGACCGTCCCTTCGTGGCGTCCGGCCGGCGCCGATCGCCGTTCCGCCCTGTCGGCCTAAGCCCCATTCCGCGTCGCGGCTTGGATAAAGGTGACCCCTCACCGGGAATTACGCCGTCACCTCGCCTTTTCGCGAACGCGCGAGCAGCCGGCGCCCGATCAGCCGAAGCAATTTATGCGCCGCGATGAAGCAGATCGCGCCAACCAGCACCGCCGCCGGCACGATGCCATAGCCCATCATCTCCTGCCCCACCGGCGGCCCGCTTGCGATGCCGATCGACAAAGCGTGCCCTTCCTTCCACGCACCGACATGGCCCGGCTCGATCAGTTTGCCGATCGCCACCGCGCCGCAACCGAGCGCGATCAGATACAAAGTCAGCGCCGCGAAACCTCCGACGAAGGCGAGCAGACTGCGGGTAGCGCGGTTCAGCACCGTGAACAGCAAGGGTGCCGGCGACGCGCGGTTGACCGCGCCCGCCAGCTCATAATCCTCGACATAGGATCGTGCGAGCGCATCGGGCGGCCCCATCTTCGCGATCGCTCGGTCGAGTTCCTTCTCCCCGCGCGTCACGCAATCGGAAAGATGGCTGTGTATCTCGCTCGCGATGCTCAGCCGGTCGTCATGCGGCAGCGTCTGCAGCGCCCACAACAGCCGCCGGACATAAGCGTCGATTTCCTGTTCGCTGTCCTTCGTCATCGTCTGCTCCTCACGTCCTTCGTCATCTCGCATCCAGGCATCACACCAGCGCGTCCATCATCCCGCGGAAGCCGCCCCACAGCCGGCGCATCTCCCCCAGCATGGCCTCACCCTCGGGCGTCAGGCGATAATATTTGCGCGGGTTGGTACCCTCGACCATGTCCCAGCGCGCCGCGATCTTTCCCGCTTTCTCCAACCTCGTGAGCAGGGGATAGAGCGCGCCGTCGCTCACGATCTCCCCCGCCTGATTGGCGCGGTCGAGGATCTGCAGGCCGTACGCCTCCCCCTTGGCGAGCACTGCCAGCACCACCAGCTCGGCCGCTCCTTTGCGCAATTGGGACTGCCAGGAATTCAGGTCCATTATGGGGATGTATCGCATGGTACCTTGTTATGCAAGTCGGTGTGCATTACAGCTCCCGTTGAGGAAATTGGCAGAGCGAGAGGAATGATCGAATGGCACTATCTTGGACCCGCGCCTTTGCGGCTTTAGCGCTTGTCCCCCTCGCCTGGACCGCAACGCCAGCAGCCACACCGCAGGCGCAACCGGCCGATGTCGGAAAATGGTCGGTCTATGGTAGCCGTTTCGGCTTCTCGCGCGATGACCAGGTACCGGGCCGTGGCGCTCTGACCGTGAACGCGCGTGCCGTCTTGGGCGAGGACTGGACGGCGGGTGCGATCATGCCCATCACCGACGCGCTCTCCCACGGCGAGCGTTTCAGCGGCGTCTTTTGGGCCCGCGCCGCGCGCCCGATCAGCACGACCGTGACCATCCAGGGCGAAGCACCCGATTATCCGATCTTCGCCTCCACCATCGCCGAGCTTACGCCCCAGTGGCGGCAATATGTCGTCACCGGCATTCCGCAACGGGACCTCGCGGCCGGATCGCAGTCGCTGGTCGTGCGGCTTGGCAAGGCCTCCACCGACGTGATGCTCGGGCCAATGCTGTTTCAGCATGGGACTATCGAGGAAAAGCGCATCGAATCTCTCTTCGCGCACCTCAAGCCAGCCGAGACCGTGCAGGACGTCCGTGTTCCGTCGGAGCCCGGAGTGGTCCTCGCGGGGCGGCTGCGGCTTCCCGGCCGACACGGAAAGGGTCCCTTTCCCGTCGTCCTGTTGCTCGCCGGCAGCGGGCCGAGCGGACGCGGCGTCTACCCCCTCCTCGAACAGCGCCTGCTCGCCGACGGCATCGCCACGTTCGACTATGACAAGCGCGGTGTCGGCGAATCCACCGGCACCCTGATCGACACGCTCGAGCAGGTCGAGCAGGACGCCACCGCGACCGTGGCCTACCTCCGTTCCCGACCTGAAATCCTCACCCATCGCATCGCGATCCTAGGCCTGAGCCAGGGTGCGATCGTCTCGCCCGCAATGGGCGCCGCAGATCCGGAAATCGCCGCCGTCGTAATGCTGGCAGGCGTCGTCAGTGATAGACAGGCCCTGGTCTTCGACCAGCTGGCGCATGAACTAACCGCCGCCGGCATCGGCAAGGAGGCGGTCGTCCGCATGGTCGCCGCTACTCGAAGATTGCTGGAGGCGAAGGACACCAACCAGCCGGCCGCCACAGTGGCAGCCGCGCGCCAGGCGTTGGCCGACGTCTTAACCGCCACCGGATTGACACCCGACGACGCGAAGGCCGCACTGGCCAATCTCGACGGCCCGGTCGCGCTCTCCGCCTACCGGCTGGACCTCCCCGGCACGCTGGCGAAAGTCCACGCGCCCGTGCTCGCGCTCTACGCGGAAAAGGACGATCTCGTCCCTACTCGCACCAGCCTTCCCGCCGCCAAGGCAGCGTTACGCGACAACCCCGACGCGACGGTGATCGAGATACCCGATACCAACCACGGCTTTCAGCAATTCCAGGGCAAAAGCGCCGGAAAACCGCAATGGACAGGTGCGGTCGCCTCTGCGCCAGGGGTCGCGGACCTAATCTGCCGGTGGCTCGACCTCAGGCTGCACACAAACAAGCGGAGGTGAATTAAGGGCTCGCCAGCCGCGCCATAACTCGCAGGCCTCGAATAGACGATAAAGTCCGGTGCCGGCCAGTCTCTGACGACTCCCGATCGCCCCGTCACAACCCCGGCGGCGGCGGGGCGAAGGCGAGCGGCGGCACCGCGGCGCCGGGCGATCCCGCCGTTACCACCGCATAAACCGATGCGCCGACCGGGCTGTAGGTGATCGCCTCGGTCAGCAGCAGCGCCCCGAACAAGGTCAGCACGCCCCAGCTCCACGCCGGATGCGCGCGGCCGTTCCTGCGGATATCGGACCAGATCGCCACCGCCGGGAAGATCAGGATCGCAGCGAAGACGCATTCGAACGCCCAGGGCTTAAGAAACGGCATCGGCAGGATCCGCCCGAACGCCGGCCCCATCAGCATCGTCATGCCGCAATAATGCAGACGGCGGTGCCAGTCGGTCCGCCGCCGCAGCACAATCGCCGCATAGGTCAGTCCCGCGAATGTCAGGACGGTCACCGGATCGAACACCAGGAACTGCAGCGGCGTGAAGAAAAACGGCACCGCGCCGCGGCGCACCATCGCCACCGTCACGGCCGTGCCGAGCACGATCATCGCGACGATCCATATCGCGCCGATCCAGCCCAGCCGCCGATGGAGGTCCACCCTGCCACTCGCCACGAACACATTCTGCAGCAGGTAGATCACTACCCAGCCCATGAACGTGATCGCATGCGCATGCAGCAAAGGCGGCGACGCGAACGTCGATCGGCCCATCGCCAGATCCAGCGAGAAACCCGCCACCACGACCAATGCCATCGCAATCGCCGCGCGCAGGAAAAACCTCTCCTCAGCGCCCGGCGCAAGTGGACGTTCCGCGATCGTAGCCATTTTACCCCTTCGAATCTCGGCCCGAAGGTCTCCGGCATCAAGGGAGAAGTCAATATTGAGGGATGGCCTTGAGGTTGGATTTGCCTCCGCCAACACCGACTATAAACTGATGAGTTGAAGCGCAGCCCCCTCTACGGACACTTTTTTATCGAGGCTATTCTTCCTGTGCCCGATTTGGTACCCGGGTTGGGCGAGCGTTGTAGGGTGTGCGGCATTTGGTCCGCCCGGCCCTGGTCTTCAATCGTTCCGCTGGTCCTTTCGGGGGAAATGGCCGGTGGGCGCGATATGCCCCTGAGAGAATGCTCCACGATGAAACGACTCCTTCTGACCGCCGTTTTTGCGCTTGCCTCCGCCGCGCAGGCCAGTTCCGTCTCGTACAGCGCCAGCGGCTATGCCAACGCCTCCACCAACGCCACCGGCCTACCGTTGCAGCAGGATATCCTTCTCTCGGATTTCGATCCCACGCTCGGCTGGCTGCGCGGCGTGACCGTGTCCTACACCTTCTGGATTTCCAGCAGCGGCGGCAGTGGTGGCACCCGCATCAACCCAACCGCATTTTCGCTGCTCGACCAGAGCGGCGTGGATGTCCTCGGCGGCGTCACCAGCGGCACCGCTTTGTGCGGCTCCCCCCTCAATCCGAACCCCTTTTCGTGCAGCACCGCGCACACCATGGGCATGGTCGATCTTCCGTCGGATGCGCCCTCGCTCCAAGGCTTCCTCGGTACCGGCATGTACAAGTTCAGCTATGTCGGTGAGCCGGATGTGATCGCGTGGGGCGGTGCAACCTATGGCGTGCATTACACCGTCGGCGTCACCTACAAATATCTGACCGCGGCCGAGATGCCCGAGCCGGCAACCTGGGGCATGATGATCCTGGGCTTCGGTGCGGTCGGTGCCGCATTGCGCCGCCGCGAACCCGCCATCGGATTCGCCTGAACCCAGGTCACCACTGCACCGGAGAAATGAATCGCGTCGCAGTGCTTGCGATGACGATCCAACGCGCGACAATCCAGTCCCAAACCGATTGCATTTTAGAGACAGTTCAGCCATTGGATCGCTCCCATCGGATTGGGGAACGACAAATATGATCACCGTCTATGGCGAAGGCAGAGGCTTCCGCGTCGTCTGGCTGCTGGAGGAGATGGGCCTGCCCTATCGTCTCCGCGGCGTGGACCTGATCGCGGGCGTCGAGAACGACCCGGAATTCCTCGCCATCAACCCCGCCGGCTTCATCCCCGCGCTCGTCGATGGCGACGCAGTCATGGTCGAATCGATCGCGATCCTGGAATATCTGATCGCCCGCTACGGCCCGACCCCGCTCGCACCCGCCCCGCGCGATCCCGCCTTCCCTGCTTACCAGCAATTCCTCCACCTCGGCGAAGCCGGGCTCGGCGTGCCCGTCTATTTCGTCAACGTCAGCAGCCGCCTCGCGCCCGAGGGCGAGCGCCGGAATTGGGGGGCGCTGAAGGCGCTGGAGGTGTTCGAAAGCCGGCTCGGACTGGTCACGCGCCAACTTGCCCGCGCGCCTTACATGGCCGGCGACGCCTTCACCGCCGCCGACATCTCGGTCGCCTACGCCTTGCTCCTCGCGCACATGGGCGGCAACATCACGCTGGGTCAGGCGGAACACGCTTATGTCGACCGCGTCGCCCGCCGCGAAGCCTTCCAGCGCGCGCTCGACACCTGCCACGCCACGCGCAATTGGTGGGGCGACCGGGCGCCCGGCCGACAAGGGCCCAGCGTCCGCTGGGGTGACGGTATTAGACTTTGTCCTGTTCAGGTGGACGTTCGTCCCGAGTAGCCATCGAGCCTGTCGAGATGGCGTATCGAGGGACCTGTGTCTCGATAAGGTTCTCGACAAGCTCGAACCTACTCGACACGAACGGATCAATTGAAACAGGACAGAGTCTAGGAGAGTCGGACGGAGGCTCCGAAAAGCCCCCGCCCCGCCCACATCATTCCGCCGCAACAACCTCGTCTTCCGCATCCTCCAGCGGATGGGAAAGCCGCGTCAGCATCTCCTTCGGCACCACCTGCCAGAAGCGGTCGCGCCAGCGGTCCCAATCGTCCAGGATCGCGTTCGACCAGCGGCTGTCGGTCTTGGTCGCGTGCTGCGCAATCAGCGCCTTGAGCCGCGCCTCCCAATAGACTGAGCCCAGCCGTTGCCAGACGATGCTCTCCGGGTTGGCGCGCTTGGCGAAGCTATTATCCTCATCGAGCACGAACGCCATGCCGCCGGTCATGCCCGCGCCGAAATTCTCGCCCGTCCGGCCGAGGATCACGGCACAGCCGCCCGTCATATATTCGCACCCGTTCGCGCCGCAGCCCTCGACCACGACATTCGCGCCCGAATTCCGGACCGCGAACCGCTCGCCCGCCTGCCCCGCCGCCAGCAAAGTGCCCGCGGTCGCGCCATAAAGCACGGTGTTGCCGATGATCGTGTTGGACTTGCTCTCGAGCGGGCTCGACACCATCGGCCGCACGATGATCGTGCCGCCCGAAAGGCCCTTGCCGACATAGTCGTTGGCTTCGCCGAACACCTCCAGCGTCACGCCCTGCACCGCGAACGCGCCCAGCGACTGGCCCGCCGATCCGCGCAGGCGGATATGGACATGGCCATCGTTCAGCGCCTTCATCCCGAACTTGCTCGTGATCTCGGCCGAGAGCCGCGTGCCGACCGCGCGGTGCGTGTTGCGCACCGTATAGGTCAGCTGCATCTTCTCGCGCCGCGCGAAGACGGGTGCGGCGTCGCGGATCATCTGCGCGTCCAGGCTGTCGGGCACTTCGTTGCGGAAGGTGCTGAGGCCAAAGCGGCGATGATGGTCGGGCGCGTCGACCTTGGCCAGGATCGGGTTGAGGTCGAGGTCGTCGAGATGCTCGGCGCCGCGGCTGACCTGGCGCAGCAATTCGGTCCGCCCGATCACCTCGTCCAGGCTGCGATAGCCGAGCCGCGCGAGGATCTCGCGCACCTCCTCCGCGATGAAGGTCATCAGATTGATCACCTTCTCGGGCGTGCCGACGAACTTGGATCGCAGCGCCTCGTCCTGCGTGCAGATGCCCACCGGGCAGGTGTTCGAATGGCATTGCCGCACCATGATGCAGCCCATCGCCACCAGGCTGAGGGTGCCGATGCCATATTCCTCGGCGCCCAGGATCGCCGCGATCACGATGTCGCGGCCGGTCTTCAGGCCCCCGTCGGTGCGCAGCTTCACGCGGTGGCGCAGGCCATTGAGCGTCAGCACCTGGTTGACCTCGGACAGGCCCATTTCCCACGGCGTGCCCGCATATTTGATGCTGGTTTGCGGGGACGCGCCCGTGCCGCCGACATGGCCCGCGACCAGGATCGCGTCGGCATGCGCCTTGGCGACGCCCGCCGCGACCGTGCCGATCCCCGCCGAGCTGACCAATTTCACGCACACGCGGGCACGCGGGTTGATCTGCTTCAGATCGTAGATGAGCTGCGCCAGGTCCTCGATCGAATAGATGTCGTGATGCGGCGGCGGCGAGATGAGCGTCACGCCCGGCGTCGAATGCCTGAGCTTGGCGATGAACTCAGTCACCTTGAAGCCGGGCAATTGCCCGCCCTCACCGGGCTTGGCGCCCTGCGCGACCTTGATCTCCAATTCCTCGGCCGAGGCGAGATATTCGGCGGTGACGCCGAACCGGCCCGACGCGACCTGCTTGATCACGCTGTTGGCATTGTCGCCATTCTCATAGGGCGTGTAGCGGACCTTGTCCTCGCCGCCCTCGCCCGACACCGCCTTGGCACCGATCCGGTTCATCGCGATCGCGAGCGTCTCGTGCGCCTCGGGCGACAGCGCGCCCAGGCTCATGCCCGGCGTGATGAAGCGCTTGCGGATCTCGGTGATCGCCTCGACCTCGTCGATCGGCGCCGGCTCCTTTGCCCAGTTGAACTCCATCAGATCGCGCAGATAGACGGGCGGCAGGTCGCGCACCCCGCGCGCGAACTGGAGATACTGGCTGTAGCTGTCGGTCGAGACCGCGGTCTGCAGCAGGTGCATCAACTGCGCCGAATAAGCATGCGCCTCGCCGCCCGCGCGCTGCTTGTAGAAGCCGCCGACCGGCAGCACCGAAGTCCCGCCTTCGAACGCCTTGGCATGCCGCATCTTCGCCGACAGCTGGAGCGAAGCATAACCTTCGCCCGATATCTTCGCCGGCATGCCGGGGAACAGATCATTGACCAGCGCCCGGGAGAGACCCACTGCCTCGAAATTATAGCCGCCGCGATAGGAGGAGATCACTGCGATCCCCATCTTGCTCATGATCTTGAGCAAGCCATCGTCGATCGCCTTGCGCCAGCGCTTGAAGCATTCCGACAGCGGCAGGTCGCCGAACAGCCCGCGCGCATGCCGGTCCGCCACCGCCGCCTCCGCGACATAGGCGTTCACCGTGGTCGCGCCGACGCCGATCAGCACCGCGAAATAATGCGTGTCGAGGCATTCGGCCGAGCGCACGTTGATCGAGGCATAGGAACGCAGGCCCTGGCGGACGAGATGCGTGTGCACTGCCGCCGCCGCGAGCACCATCGCGATCGAAATCCGCTCCGGCCCGACATTCTCGTCGGTCAGGAACAGCTCGCTCTTGCCCTCGCGCACCGCCTGTTCCGCCTCGCGACGGACGCGCGCGATCGCCTGGCGCAGCGCATCGGGGCTGTCGTCCGCAGGATAGGTACAGTCGATCGTCGCGTGCGCCGACCCGAAATAGGTCTTGAGCGTCGCCCAGTCGGTGCTGGTCAGCACCGGCGACTCCAGCACCAGAACGCCCGATTGCTGCGCCTCGTTGTCGAGGATGTTGGCGAGGTTCCCGAACCGCGTCTTGAGGCTCATCACGCGCGTTTCGCGCAGGCTGTCGATCGGCGGGTTGGTGACCTGGCTGAAATTCTGGCGGAAGAAATGGCTGATCAGCCGCGGCTTGTCGGAAATGACCGCGAGCGGCGTATCGTCGCCCATCGAGCCGATCGCTTCCTTGGCCTGTTCGATCATCGGAGCCAGGATCAGCTCCATATCCTCCATCGTCTGGCCCGCCGCGATCTGGCGGCGGATCAGTTCGCCGCGGCTCCATTGCGGCAGATGCTCGCCCTCCGGCACCGGCAGGTCGCCCATCGTCCGGAAGCCCTGGACCCACTCGCCATAAGGCGCCTCGGCCGCGATACGCTCCTTGACCTCGGCATCGGTGTAGAAACGGCCCTCTTCCAGATCGACCGCGATCATCTGGCCCGGGCCCATCCGGCCCTTCGCCACCGCCGAGCTCTCGGGCACGACCACCATGCCCGCTTCCGAACCCACGATCAGCAGATTGTCGGCGGTACGCAAAGTCCTGAGCGGCCTGAGCGCGTTGCGGTCCACGCCCGCCACGACCCAGCGCCCGTCGGTCATCGCCAGCGCGGCGGGGCCGTCCCACGGCTCCATCACGCTCGCGAAATAATTGTACATGTCCTCGACCGGCTGCGGCATGTCGATGTCGGAATAAGCTTCCGGCACCAGCATCAGCTTGGCGGTCGGCGCGTCGCGGCCCGAACGGCAGATCGTCTCGAACACCGCATCCAGCGCGGCGGTGTCGGACGCGCCCGCCGGGATCACGGGCTTCACATCTTCCGAATGCGCGCCGAACGCCAGCGAGGCCATCTTGATCTCGTGGCTCTTCATCCAGTTCTTGTTGCCGCGGATCGTATTGATCTCGCCGTTATGCGCCAGGCAGCGGAACGGCTGCGCCAGCCACCATTGCGGGAAGGTGTTGGTCGAATAACGCTGATGGAAGATCGCGACCCGGCTGGTGAAGCGGTCGTCCTTCAGGTCGGGATAGAAGACCGACAATTCCTCCGCGAGGAACAGGCCCTTGTAGATGATCGACCGGCAGGAGAGCGAGCAGATGTAACAGCCCTGCACCTGCGCCTCGATCAGCTTCTTCTCGATCCGGCGGCGGACGAGGTAGAGCTTCTTCTCGAACTCGGCCGCGCTCTCGTCGTCGGGCATCGGCCCGGCGATCATGATCTGCTCGATCTCGGGCCGCGTCAGCATCGCCTTGTCGCCGATGCACGACACGTCGACCGGCACCTGGCGCCAGCCGTAGATCGTGTAGCCGAAATCGATGATCTCGCTCTCGACGATCGTGCGGCACGTCTCCTGCGCGCCGAGGTCGGTGCGCGGCAGGAACATCATGCCGACCGCGAGCCGGTTCGGGCGTGGCGTGTGGCCCGCCGCCTCGATCGCATCGTCGAAGAAGCGCGCCGGCAGATCGAGATGGATGCCCGCGCCGTCGCCGGTCTTGCCGTCGGCATCGACCGCGCCGCGATGCCACACCGCCTTCAGCGCATCGATCGCCGCGGTGACGACGCGGCGCGACGCCTTGCCGTCGGTCGCGGCAACCAGGCCGACGCCACAGGCATCGCCCTCAAAGTCGGGCCGATACATGCCCTCACGGGCCATGCGTTCGCGTTCTGCTTCGGAAGCGAGATATTGGGTCATTGCGTCTTCGCCTTCTTAAGCTCGGTCGGGTCTACCCCGAGCAGCTTGGCCAACCGCGCACGGTCGGCATCGGACAGGTCTTCGATCTTCTTGGGTTTAGGCAGGCTGGCCGTGGCGGCCTCAACCTGCTGGCCCGCTTTCGGGATCGCCTGCATGATGGCGGGCATCAGCCCCTCCATGCGCGACTTGACCGCCGGATCGTTCATGATTGTCATCATCCGCGATGCGTAGGCGCTCCCGGTCGGCGTGCTGAAGAAATGGTCGACCTCGGTCAGCTGCGCGAGCGTGAAATTGCGCGCATAGGCCTCCGCCATGCCTTCCCGCATCTGCGGCTCGTACGAAGACAGGACATCGGTCATCGACGACATCATGATCGACATCGTCACATGCATGCGCTGATCGAATGCCGGGTCCAGCAACGCCATGATGTCGCGAATGCTGACATTATTGAGCTTGGCGATCTGATCCTGCGGAATGTTGGTCCCCGACAGGAACTGCCGGATCGGCATACTCATCATCTGGTTAGTCATGCCGCCCATGATCTGGTCGAGCGACCCCTTCATGAGTCGGCGATAGGTGCCATCGGGCGCGATCTTGAGGACGATCGAGCGTGCGAGTGCGAACCGCGCCGGATCTACTGGCGCGGCCTGCGCAGCTGCGGGGGCTGTGGGAACGGACTGCGTATAAGCGGGCATGGCCGCGCACAGCAGCAGCGGGAGAAATGCCGCCTTCTTCATGCCGCCACCTTCGCCTTCGCCTGCACCTTCAGGAACTCATGCATGCGATCGCTGACATCGCGGCCGTCGCGGACTGCCCACACGACCAGGCTTGCGCCACGCACGATGTCGCCGGCGGCGAACACACCGTCGAGGCTGGTCATCATCGTCTTGTGATCAACCCGTACCGTGCCCCAGCGCGTGACCGACAATTCGGGCGCGTCGAACAGGCGCGGCAGCTCCTCGGGGTCGAAGCCCAGGGCTTTGATCACCAGGTCCGCATCGAGCCGATATTCGCTGCCGGGATCCGGCTCGGGCGCGCGGCGGCCGGATGCATCGGGTTCGCCCAGCCGCATCTTGGCGACCTGCACGCCGGAAACCGTATCGGTGCCGTGGAAGGCTTCGGGCGCGGAGAGCCAGACGAATTCGACACCTTCCTCCTCCGCATTCTTCACCTCGCGCTGCGAGCCCGGCATGTTGGCGCGGTCGCGGCGGTAGAGGCAGCGCACCGAGGCCGCGCCCTGGCGGACGGCGGTGCGCACGCAATCCATCGCGGTGTCGCCGCCGCCGACCACGACCACATTCTTGCCGAGCGCATTATAGGTGCCGTCGTCGAAGCCCGGTACCTCGTCGCCGAAGCCCTTGCGGTTGGACGCGGTCAGATAATCGAGCGATTCCACCACGCCGGCGGTGCCCACGCCCGGCGCCTTGATCGCGCGCGGCTTGTAGACTCCCGTGGCGATCACGATCGCATCGTGACGTGCGCGCAGTTCCTCGAGCGTGGCGTCGCGGCCGACCTCGAAATTGGCGTGGAACACCACGCCGCCGTCGCGCAATCGGTCGACCCGGCGCATCACGACATGCTTCTCCAGCTTGAAGCCGGGAATGCCGTAGGTCAGCAGCCCACCCATCCGGTCATGCCGGTCATAGACGTGAACCTCATACCCCTTGGCACGCATCAGATCCGCCACGGTCAGACCGGCCGGGCCCGCGCCAATGATGCCGACCGACTGGCCGCGCGCCGGCCCCGGCGTCAGCGGCTCGACCCAGCCTTCCTCCCAGGCGGTGTCGGTGATGAACTTCTCGACCGATCCGATCGTGACCGCGCCATGGCCTGAAAATTCGATAACGCAATTGCCCTCGCACAGCCGATCCTGCGGACAGATGCGCCCGCAGATTTCGGGCATGGTCGAGGTCGCGTTCGACAGCTCATAGGCCTCGCGCAGCCGCCCCTCGGCGGTCAGGCGCAGCCAGTCGGGAATATGGTTGTGGAGCGGGCAATGCGTCGAGCAATAAGGCACCCCGCATTGCGAGCAGCGCGACGATTGCTCCTCCGCCTTGGCCACCTGATAGGCGCGCGAAATCTCCGCGAAATCGCCCGCGCGTTCCCCCGCCGCGCGTTTTTCGGGATAGTCCTGTCCGACGGACGGGAAGCTCAACATTCCAGCCATATGCATGATCTCCGGCCGCCCCAATGATGGAGCGCCGGACGAGAGTCACGCGTAAAATGCGATATAGGACAGCTTTGCTGTCCTTATTTTAGCGCCATTTTGGCATTTGATGCCGAGCTACGTAATTTTCGTTCAAATATAAGTCATGATCCGGACCTATCCATGAAGGATCCAGAGCAAGGCGGCCGATCCCGCCACGATCCGATACCAGGCGAAAGGCGCGAAGCCGTGCCGGGTGACGATCGAAACGAACGCCTTGATCACCGCCAGCGCGACCAGGAAGGCGACCACGAAACCGATAGCGATCGTGCTGAGCCCGATCGCGCCCGGTGCGGTGAGTTCGTGCCGATGCGAGGCGAGCTGAACCACCGTCGCCCCAAGCATGGTGGGAATGGCGAGGAAGAAGCTGAATTCAGCGGCCGTGCGCCGCTCCACCCCCAGGCTCAGTGCGCCCATGATTGTCGCGCCCGAACGGCTCACGCCCGGGATCATGGCGAGACATTGGATGAAGCCGATTCCGATCACCGTGCTGGTGGGAATGTCCGCAATGCCGGCGACGTTCGCTTTCCTGGCGCGCCATTCGATCGCCAGGATCGCCATGCCGCCCAGGATCAGCGCTACGGCCACCACCAGCGCATCGCCGAGCAAAGCCTCGATTCTTTTGTGGAGCGCCATGCCAATCACCGCGGCGGGGATGAAGGCGACCACTATGTTGCGCGTGAAGCGGATCGAGGTCGCATCGCGCCGCGCGAGCCCGTGAAGCACCGCCCAGAAGGTCCGCCAATACAGCACGACCACCGCCAGGATCGCGCCCAGCTGGATGACGATGTTGAACACCTCCCACTTGGAGGCGTCATATCCGAGCAATTTGGTGGCGAGGATCAGATGGCCGGTCGAGGAAACGGGCAGGAATTCGGTCAGCCCCTCGACGATGCCGAGGAGGACGGGCGTGGCAATATCCATGTGGCTCAGGTCTCAGGCCGCGTTGAGGCTGAAACGGCCGTGCGTGCGGTAGCGCACCAGCCATTTGGGCGCGACCGCGGCGAGCGGTGCGGGTTCGATTCCGAGATCGGCGAACGTCTTGTTGCCCTTGCCGACGACATTGTCGCGCTGGAGCATCAGCCATTGATCCCAGGTCAGGGGTGCGCCGGGCAGGAACCCGAAGCGTGCCATCGCCGCGGCGACGATATCCGGCACCTGGAGCAAGGTCGGGTGATGGCCGGTCGCATCCGCGATCCACTTGTGCAGATCGAGCATCGACAGCAATTGGGGACCGCCCAGCTCGAAGGTCTTGCCCTCGCCCGCCGGCGTCAGTGCCGCCTTCGCGACCGCGCGCGCGACATCAACCACCCACACCGGCTGAAAAAGGGTCTGCGGGCGGATCACCGGCACAATCGGCAGGCGCGAGATCAGGCCGGCAAACTTGTTCACGAAATCATCTTCCTGCCCGAAGATGATCGACGGGCGCAGGATCGCCGCGCCGGGAAAGGCTGCGCGCACCGCCTGCTCGCCCTCGCCTTTGGTGCGGGCATAAGCGGAATCGGCGGTGGGATCCGCACCGATCGCGGAGACATGCACCAGCCTTTTCACGCCAGCGATGGCCGCAGCGCGAGCGACATTGGCTGCGCCCGCGATGTGCACGTCGTGGAACCTGCCCTTGAGTATGCCGACCAGGTTGATCACGACGTCGGCGCCCGCCACCGCACGTTCGACCGATTCAATCTTCGTGATATCGGCGCGAACCGACTGGGCCTGTCCGAGCGCCGCGAGCGGCTTCAGGAAAAAGGCGTCGAGCGGATCGCGTTCGGCAATGCGCACGCGCGCGCCGCTCCGCAGCAGCTCCTGCGCGACGTAACGGCCCAGAAAACCGCCGCCGCCGAACAGAACAACCAGTTCGTTCATCCCACAAATCCTCATGCGCGCTTATGGCTCCGCCCATGCCTGCACGCCGGTTTCCATGCAAGCGTCCGCAGCGCGGTTGACAAGCCGCAAGCCCGCCCCCTAAAGGCCGCCCCCTACCCCGTGCCCAGATGGCGGAATTGGTAGACGCACCAGCTTCAGGTGCTGGCGCTCGCAAGGGCGTGGAGGTTCGAGTCCTCTTCTGGGCACCATTTACCCATTTCGGGGCATCCCAAAATCATCGATAAAATGGCGGAAATCCGCTACTTTTCTCGGTTTTGTTCGAAGGTGCCCGACTCCCCGACAGCGGAGTGACTGGCGATCATCGCTTGGCGAAGCTCCACTCGAAGATCTCGGCGCTGTCGGAGAAGCTGAGCCGCACATAGCGCGCCCGACCTGCGGCGGGCACCATGATGGGCGATCCGGATTTCGTCGCTTCATCCGCAACCTCGCGCCAATGCTTGCCATCGATCGATGCCGCTACGGCGAAGCGCAGGGGCGTGGCGGGATAGCCCGGCCTGATCGTCGTGGCGCCGATCGAAATGATTCTTCCGAGATCGGCCTGGAGCCAGGCGCCACCTGGGCCGGACCGCCAACTCGTCGCGAAATTATCGTCACCGGCAGCTCCCGCCAGATGATCGCTGTCACTGGCACCCGAGGCCGTCAGCACGGCCGGCCGGAATGAACCGCGGCCCGGAGCGGCACCAGCCAAATCCGGTCCATTGTTGGTTGGCGTGACCCGCGAGATCCGGTCGCCGGCGACATGCAACCGATCGACCGCAACCTGACGCAGTACCGGCCCCCCAACGACGAACGGCAGCGACTGCCGATGATAGAGTATGAAATCCGCGCCGCCCGCTTGAAATATCGTATGATGCCCCGGACTGATGACGCCGCGCGTTCGGTCCGTCGCAAGGAGCGGCGCGTCGTCCGGCTCGCGGAAAGGGCCGAGCGGCGAGCGCCCGACGGCATAGTGGATCTGATACGTGTCGGTGGTCGTGTTGCCCCAGGAATAGGTCAGGAAATAACGTCCGTTCCGCTTGAGCATGAACGGCGCTTCGAAATAATGGGGCGGCGTCACGTCGCGCGGCTCTCCGTCGAAGCTGACCATGTCGGGTTTGAGCCTGACGACGAAGCAGTGGCCGTTGACCCAATTAAGGCCCGACCCCCAATAGAGATAGGCTTGCCCGTCATCATCGATGAACGCCTCCGCATCGATCATATGAAAGCCCGGACGGTAATTGCCGGGGATCAGCGGCTTGCCGCCATGCGCGTCACGCCAAGGGCCGGCGGGATGGTCCGCAACGCCGACCCAAATTTCGGATCCCACCGACACATACATCCAGAACCGCCCGTCCCGCCCGTGCACCACAGACGGGGCCCAGACCTTGCTGTCCTTGGACGTCGGGCTGGTCGCGGCGGATTTGGTCGGCCAGTTCGGAGTCGAGAAGGTCCAGTTGCGGAAGTCGCGCGAGCGCCAAAGCCCCAGCGTGTCGCCGCCCCATGGGTCCATCGTCGCGTAAAGGAACCATTCGCCGCGGTAGCGGACGATCGAAGGATCGGCGAAATAGCCGGGCAGGAGCGGATTGCGCGCGCCAGGCGCGAGCGGCACCACGTCACGCGCTTCCGCGGCCGGGGATAGCACCAGCGCCATGGCGATCAGGCTGATCCTTGCGATATAAGCTCTCCGTCCCGGCATGGTCCCTCGCTCGCGGAGCTGTCGTGATGGCTGGAGGGGCCGGCTCCGCGCCGCACCTGCCGTCTTGCAGCGTGCCACAACGCGCGTCTTTCCACTCTTGGGCAGAAAGCGACGCTTGTCGCGGCACTCAGGTATCGATATCAGATAGCGGAAATAGAACGGATTGGGAGGCCTCCTGTGCGGCGCAGCATGTTCGGATTGATGATGCTTTGTCTGGGGTATGCCGTTCCCGCCGCCGCGGGCGACCTGTTCACCTATCAGGTTCCGCCAGCCCTTCTCTATACCAATCACAATGACGACTTCACCGTGCAGGTCCGCACGCTTGGGGGGGAGTGGAAGGACCTTTACGAATGGAAAGTGATGGTCGATCTCGACCAGCGGCAAAATGCGTCGATGGTCTATTTCGACTTCACCGGATCCGTCGAGCTACGCATTCAGAAGAATAACGGCATCCTGTCGAAAGTCAGCGTCGGCCCGCGCACCGGCGCGACCAAACCCGTGATACGCGACAACAAGGTCTATATCACGCTCGATCATCCGCAGAATTTCGCGGTCTTCTTCGATGACGATCATCTCCACAATTTGCACGTCTTCGCCGGCGCTCCGGTCCCGGTGCCGGAAGGGCCGAATGTCCGGCGCTTCGGACCGGGCCTTCACGTACCCGAAGGCGGCGGGGGAATTTTCGAGGCCCGTTCGGGCGAGACCATCTATATGGATGGCGGGGCGGTGATGCTCGGCACCTTCCATGTCGGCAGCGCGCACGACGTCAAGATCCTGGGCCACGGACTCATCCTTCCGCCGGCCGGCGAGAAGGGAGGCCAATTTCTGATCGAGAAGTCGCAGAACGTCATCTTCGAAGGCCCGATCGTGACGCAGGCAGACGGTGGGGTCGGCCGCTCCGTCATGTCGAAGGACATCCGCATCGCCGATGTGAAGGGAATAACCGGCGGCCAATGGACCGACGGGATCAACATCTACAGTTCGGAACGCGTGACGCTGGACCGGCTGTTCCTGCGCACGTCAGACGATTGCGTGACCGTCTATGCGCATCGTGGCGAGAGCTATGGCGATTCGCGCGACATCCGCGTCACCAATTCCACGCTTTGGGCGGACATAGCGCACGCGATGTTCGTGGGAATCCATGGCAACACGATCAACCCGGAGACGATCGAGCGCGTCACGTTCGACAATATCGACGTCGTCGATGTCGACGAAGACGATCCCGCCTTCGAAGGTGTCATGTCGATCCTTGCCGGGGATTCGAACCTCGTGCGCGACATCACCTTCAGCAACATCCGCGTCGACCGGATCGAGGAGGCAAAGCTCTTCAATTTCCGGGTAGGCTTCAACGCCAAATACAACACCAGCCCCGGCCGCGGCATCCAGCATGTCGTCCTGCGCAATGTCAGCTACACGGGGTTAGGCATGCCGAGCGCTTCGGCGATCGGCGGCTATGACGCGCAGCGTGGCGTCGACGACGTGCTGCTGGACAATGTCACCGTCGGCGGCCGCAAGATCGACCTGCGCGATCCCGACGTGGTGAAAATGGGGCCGTTCGCGACCAACGTGCGGACGAAATGATCGCGGCGATCCTGGCGGCGGCACTCGCCGCCCCCGGCCCCGTTGCCGAGGCGCCGTGGCGGCCGGACCTTGGCAACGGCATGTACCAGAACCCCATTCTTGCCGGGGATTATTCGGACCCCGACGTCGTGCGCGTCGGACAGGATTTCTATCTCGTCGCGTCCTCCTTCACCAACGTGCCCGGCCTTCCGATTCTGCATTCGCGGGATCTGGTGAACTGGACGATCGTCGGACATGCGCTCGACCACCTTGAACCCGCAGCGCATTTCTCGACTCCGCGCAGGGGCGGCGGCGTGTGGGCGCCCGCCATGCGCTATCGCGATGGACGCTTCCTGATCTATTATCCCGATCCGGACCACGGCATCTTCCTGGTCACGGCGAAGGATCCGCGCGGTCCGTGGACGAAGCCGACTTTGGTCTGGGATGCGAGGGGCGCGATCGACCCGGCGCCGTACTGGGATTCCAGAGGGCGCGGCTGGCTCGTCAACGCGTGGGCGGGCAGCCGGGCAGGCTTCAACAACATCGTCACGCTGAACCGATTGAGCGCGGACGGCGCGCATGTGGTCGGCAAGGGGCGCACGATTATCGACGGCAAGGATTTCGCGCCGGTAGCGACGCGCGACGGTATCCGCCGCTGGAGCGTGATCGAGGGACCCAAACTCTATCGGCACAACGGCTGGTTCTATGTATTCGCCCCGGCCGGCGGCGTGAAGCAAGGGTGGCAAGGCGTGTTCCGTTCCCGCCGCATCGAAGGCCCATACGAGGCACGGAACGTCATGGATCAGGGCGCCACCGATATTAACGGTCCGCATCAGGGCGCATGGGTGACCACGGCGCACGGTGAGGACTGGTTCATCCATTTCCAGGATCGGGACGGTTATGGCAGGGTGACCCACCTGGAACCTATGACATGGCAGGGCGATTGGCCGGTGATCGGAAGCGATCCCGACGGCGACGGCCGGGGCCAGCCGGTCGCGGTTCATGCCAAACCCCATGTGCCGCCGGGGGCGCCGCGCGTGCCGCAGGCGAGCGACGATTTCGCCGCCGGCATCGGACCCGCATGGCAATGGAACAGCAATCCGGGCGCGGATTGGGCGCGGGCAATGGGCGGCAAGCTTCGGCTGAAGTCGGTCACGGCACCGGCGAACCTCTACGAAGCGGGCAACCTTCTGTCGCAGAAGCTTCCGGGGCCAAGCTTCAGCGTCACCACGATCGTCACCTTCGCGCCGCTCCGTGTCGGCGAACGGACCGGGTTGGCGATCACGGGGCACAGCTACGCGTTCATCGGCCTGGAGAATATGGCGGAGGGCATCCGCGTGATCGAGGAGGACGCGAAGGACACGAACCTGCATCGCGCGGCCGGGCCGCTGGTTCCGACGGGACATATATGGCTCCGCCTGCGCGCCGAGCCAGCCGTGCTGGATGTGCCGGGCCCGCAGGAGAAGGAATTCGACCAACCCGCGATGCGTCGGGCGGTCGAGCCCAAGGTCCGCTTCTCCTACAGCTTGGACGGGCACCGCTTCGTCGAGCTTGGCGAGGCGTTCGTCGCGAATCAGGGCCGATGGACCGGCGCGCAGATCGGGCTGTTCGCGACCGCACCTTATGGAACGCCGGCCGCGGTCGCGACCAGCGTGGGATATGCCGATTATGAGAGATTTATCGTCGGCCGCTGAGGCACGCTCCGCAGCCATGCCTTTCTCCCCTGAATGCCGGCACGGAGAAGATTTGAATGCCCAATAGCGACACGGCCGGCATCAACCGACGCCGCATCCTGGGCGGACTAATCGGTGCCATTCCGGCGACTGCAGCGGCAGGCGCGTGTCGGACCCAATGTTCGGGCGATGCCCTTTCGGTCCGCTCGCCTGATGGCGCCATCATCGTTCAGATAATTGGCCCGAGCCGGAAACTGCCGCCGCAATGGCGTGCCGAATATCTGAATCGGTCAGTCCTGGATCACGGAAATCTCGCGCTGAGGCTGGGCGACGGCACCTTGCTGGGACCAGGTGCCCTGATCGAAGGCCATGCTTTCTCGACCCGCCGCGGGGCCTGGGCCCCGCCCTTCGGCTCGGCCTCGTCGTTCGACGAAAGCCATACGCAGCTGGAACTGCGGCTCTACGACCCCCGTCGGCATATCCATTTCTCCGTGATCGTGCGCGCACATGATCATGGATTCGCCGTCCGCCATCGGATCGATAAAGCACCGGGCGGGCGGGTCCGGCTCAGCGGCGAGACGATCGCGTTCGCCTTTCCGTCCGGTTCGACTGCATGGGCGAGCCGCGACGAAGGCGAATATGCCGTCAGCCGGCCGGGCGCACTCGACCCCATTCCCGATCCGCCCTTGACCCGGAGTTCCGACCCGGGCCCGATGGCCGACATTCCGCTTACGGTGCGAACGGACTCGGGGTTCGTGCTGTCGATCTCGGAATCGGACCGTCTCGATTATCCGAGACTGGCGCTCAGGCCGGGGGCGACGCAAGACAGTGTCGAATCGCATCTGATGCGGTTTCCGGGCCGCGCCACCGGCTGGTCCGGACCAGGCGACACGCCTCCCGAAATGTCATTCGGCCTAGACGCAGGCGCATCGACCCCGTGGCGCATCGTGACCGTGGCGCGGAACGATGCCGAACTCGCCGACCGGGCAGGCCTTCCGGCCATATTCGCATCGCCGAGCAGGCTCGCCTCGACCGATTGGATCAAACCGGGAAAGGCTATCCGCGTTCGCGTACCCTATACCAACCAGCGTGCGCTCGATTGTGTCGCATTCGCGCGCAAGCATAATCTGGCACACATCCTTTTCGACGCGCATTGGTACGGAGACGGGACCGACCCGAGCGACGCCACCGTGCCGATCGCCGGCCTGGATATGGAGCAGATCGTTCGGGACGCGCGGACGCAGGGCGTGGGCGTCTTCCTGTATGTCGATCGCGTTCCGGCGATGAGGCAGCTGGCGGATATCCTTCGCACCTATCGCGGCTGGGGCGTGGCGGGCATCAAATTCGGTTTCATGTGGGAGGGGCGTCAATCGGACGTACGCTTCATCAATCAGCTCGTCTCCGCATGCGGCGAAGCGGGTCTCATGGTGAGCCTGCACGACGACCTCCGGCCTGCCGGCCTCGAGCGCACCTGGCCCAACTACCTCTCTTTGGAAGGTGTTCGCGGAAACGAGCATTTTCCGACCGCGCGGCACAATGTGACGCTCCCTTTCACGCGCTGCGTCGCGGGGCCGATCGACTATACGATTTGCTATGCCCAGGAGCGCAATCGCACGACCAATGCCCATCAGCTGGCGGCGGCAGTCGTCTATTATAGCCCGCTCACGCTCCTCTACTGGTACGATGAGCCGAAGAGGTTCGAGACAGGGCGCTGGGACGCGCTCGAATGGTTTGATCAATGCCCGACGACATGGGACCAATCGCGCGTTCTGGCTGGTTCGATTGGCAAGCATGTGGTGATCGCGCGGCGGAGCAATATGCGCTGGTTCGTCGGCGCGATGACCAACGAAACGGCCCGTAAAGTCAGGCTGCCGTTGCGATTCTTGAAGTCCGGCCGATGGACCGCCCGCATTTTCGCCGACGGCGCGCCCGGTTCTTCCGCATGGCAAACGCCCGTTATCGTCTCGGAGCGGATCGTCGGTGCGGAGGACTTGCTCGCACTGGACCTGGCAGCGTCGGGCGGCGCTGCCGTCATTCTCACGCCCCTCGGCGCCTAAGGCCCGATCGTTTTGGCGATCTAAGTTTCATCGGCAGGCGGTCCGCTCGATCCGCGAATCTGCAACGTGAAGTCGCAGCGGCGATGGTGGGTATCAACCCGCTCGCCCGCCCGGCGCTGCCGCGCCATCTCGAACAATATCTCCACCGCGGCCGACGCCATCTGCGCCAGCGGCTGATGGATCGTGGTGAGTTGCGGCCATATGGTCGAGGCAATGGGCGTGTCGTCGAACCCCGCAACGCTGAGCTGCCCCGGCACGCGGATGCCCAGGCCATGCGCGACCGCCATGATTGCCGCCGCCATGTCGTCGTTGCTCGCGAATACGGCCGTAGGGCGCGCCCTCGCATTGCGATCCAGCAATCCCCTTCCGACGTTCAGGCCGGACCGATAGGTGAAGTCGCCGTTGGCAAGGAAGTCCTCTCTCGTGACGAGACCGACCTCTGCTATCGCCGCGCGAAAACCTTCCTCGCGACCTCTGGCGGTTGAATGAAGCGGGTCGCCGCGCACGAAGGCGATCCGGCGATGACCAAGCTCAAGCAGGTGCCGCGTGAGGGATCGGGCGCCCTCGAAATCGTCGATCGAGACGGATGACGAATAGGAACGCGGATCCGCGGTGGCGAAGCTGAGCGCGGGAACCTGCGCGTTCCATAAAATCTCCATCGCTTCCATATTGTCGCAAAGCGGCGGCGGCAGAACGAGACCATCGACGCCCAGCTCGACGATCTTGCGGACCGCGTCGATGTCTCGGGGGTGGCCGGCGGTCGGCTCGATGACGAGCTGACAGCCAAGCTGCGCGCTCTCGGCGAAGGCACCCATGAGGAATTCGCCGAGATTGGACGAACGCGGGTTGCTGAAAAGCACGCCGAGCTTGATCGTGCCCGCACGCGCCGCGCGCGCAGCCAGATTCGGAACATAGTTGAGCTCGCGGATCGCGGCTTCGACCTTCTCCCGGAGATTCGCGCGGACGCCCTTCGAGCCGTTGACGACGCGGGAGACCGTCATCGACGACACTCCGGCATGGCGCGCGACGTCGTGCACCGTCGCGCCATGCCGGCGGTGCCCCTCCGGGGCGGTTGCCGTCGCATCATCCTGCTTGCGCGCCATCGATCTCTGCCGCTCCCCATCGGCGCTAGCCGCGGGATACGGACCCCGCCTTTCTTTGGTCGAGGCCGATCGGCGCTAGCCGCTTCCGCCCTCCAGATTTCCTTTTGCAGCCGCGACTCAAGGCCGAGTCGCGCCAGCAGATGTTGGTTATCAGATAACGATACCAACCATGGACGAGATGGCAAGAGGGCTTCCGCCGGCGCCGAAGCGTAGCAAAAATGCCACGGCGGCAATCTGCTTATAGGACGGAGATTAGGTGTATCACCCTCGGTAAATGGAGGATTCCCGTACGGATCCATGGACTTGGGCTCCGCCGCCCATGTGCGGCGAACCTGCGGTCAAAATAAGTCAGACAAATTCTCTATTGTGTATCGAATCAGTTATCGGTAACAGAATCATTGCCGATCCAGTCGGTGGAAGGGCGGAAAACCGCCGAAGAGGATGCCCGGACATCGAGTCGCTTTGCGCGGCTGCCGCACATCTCCTCGGTTGGCTTCGGCCGCACCGCACTGGCAAAGACCAGAACTGAGGAGGGGTCAGGATGAATAAGGGAATTTCCACGATCGCGGCGCTGCTGTGCACGACGGCTGCCGGACCTGTATTCGCGCAGAACGCACCGGCGACGGCCGTCCAGGCCCAGTCCACGATCGATCAGGCTGCCGAGGTGGTCGTGACCGGCGTGCGGCAGAGCCTGAAGACCTCGACCGCGATCAAGCGCAACGCGCCGGAGGTGGTCGACTCCATATCGGCCGACGACATCGGCAAACTGCCCGATCTGAACGTGGCGGACACGCTGACGCGCGTGCCGGGCGTGCAGGCCTATCGCTTCGGCGGCGAATCGGCGTCGCCCGTTGGCGTCGGCAGCGGTCTCACCATCCGCGGCCTCACGGGGCAGACCGGGTCACGCGTCGATGGCCGCGCTTATTTCACCGCCGGCCAACGCGAGTTCAATGTCGAAGGCGCATCGCCCGGAACCGTGGCCGGCATCGACGTCTACAAAAACCCCTCCGCGGATCATATCGAGGGCGCGATCGGCGGCCTTGTGAATATCCGCACGCGCCAACCGCTCGATTTCAAGGGCACGACGGCCACGCTCGCGCTTGGTGGCCATTATAACGATTTGGGCAAGAAGCTGACGCCCGACGTTTTCGCGCTGGGTTCGTCCCGCTGGAAGGCGGGCGATGGCGAAATGGGCATCCTGATATCGGGCAATTATTCGAAGACCTTCAACCGCGGCGACAATGATCCGGCCAATGGCGGCTCGAATCCGGCAAACCGCGGTGCGAACTTCTTCCTCCCGGTCGCGGGGAACAGTGCGGCGTACGCTACATCGGGCGGAAGCGCGCTTTACGCGGGCCGTGCCGACGTGAGCTATCTGACGCCCGTGGCCGATCCGACCAAGCTGACCGCTGCGCAGCGCGCCAACGTGATCTCCTCGATCGCCGAGACCAATGCGGCCAACGAAGAAGATTATATGCGCACCCGCAAAGGTCTCAGCGCGGCCTTTCAGTGGCGTCCGAGCAGCCAGCTCGAATTCTATGTCAACGGCAATTACAACGATTACCTCTATCATCAGCGCTATCGGTTTCTGAACACCGCCGACAGCTCCTATGTCCAGAATCTCACCACCGTGCCGTTCAATTTCGACGAGGAGTTCGCCAACCGCAATGCGAACGGCGGCAGCAACGATGTGCTCGCATCATCGCGTCTCGCGAGCGGGACCTTCCTCAACTCGGGCCTGTCCACCACCGGCGGCGAGGAGCATCACCGCTATCAGACGGGAATCGTCGCCACCGGCTTCAAGTGGAAACCGATCGATCGCCTCGATGTGAATTTCGATTTCTCCTACATCAAGGCAAAGCAATATCAGGACAATCGCTCGGTCACGATGCTCTCCAAGGCGGGGTTGACCTGGAATCTCACGCGCGATCTGGTCAACAATCCGCACCAGCTCACCATTTCCGGCCCGGATCTCAGCGATCCTTCCACCTGGGTGTTCGGACAATATGCCAACGGCACGAACCAGGTCTGGAACGACAATGGCATCGCCGCCGCGCTCGACCTCAAATATCAGGTCGGCTCCGGTTTCCTGAAGGACGTGCGGTTCGGCGCGCGCTACGCGACCCAGCGCGATAGCTACGCCAATTTCTCCTATTCGGGGAAGAATCTGACCACCAACGGTCTGGCGGTTGCGGCCAACCAGGCCAACGCCATTGCGGTCACCAGCATGCAGGATCTGGTCGTGGGCTCGCCTACCAATTTCCAGCAGGGTCAGGCCGGCTATTCGGGCGGTTTCCTGGTGTACAATCCCGATGCCTTGACTGGCGATCAGGTGCGCGATCGCTTCTCCCAGGCGGGCATTCCAGCGAACGATGCGCTGCCCGAGAACGTCCTCAATCGCCGCTATTTCAGCGAGAAGACCTATGCCGGCTATGTCGTCGGCGATTTCGGGCTGTTCGACGATTTCATCACGGGCAATGCCGGGGTGCGTATCGTCAAAACCGACACGTTCGTTCGGGCGCAGGTACAGGATCTGACCGTCTCGCCGTCCGTCATTCGCCCGAACCCTTCGACCTCGTCCTACACCGACGTGCTCCCGACCGTGAACCTCAAGGCGCAGCTTAGCCAGAAAGCAGTCATGCGCCTTGGCTATGGCAAGGGCATCACGCGGCCGGACCTGGGCTCGCTCAATCCGGCGGTCATCGTGAACACCACCAACGGCACGGCCAGCGTGGGCAATCCGGGTCTTAAGCCGCAGCGCGCCGACAGCTACGACGTTTCGTTTGAATATTACCAGTCATCGGTCAATTACGCGGCGGTGGATTTCTTCTACAAGCGGATCGACGGCTTCTTCAGCGGTATCTCGAGTTGCGCGGCGGTCAGCACGGCCGCGCCCTATGACAGTGTGGTCCATGGCGCGAATGGCTGCTCGAACGGGCAATATTTCGAGACCACGACCATCAATGCGGCCCGCGGTACCGCGAAGGGCGTGGAAGCGACGGTACAGACGTTCTTCGACTATCCGTTCATACCGGATTTCCTCCACAAGTTCGGTGCAATGGGCTCGTTCACGTATGCGGACACGCGGAACCCGCTCGTGCTGAACGGCGTCCGGGTGATCACACCGCAGCCGCTGACGTCGAAGTATAATTACACCTTGTCGGGCTTCTTCGATAACGGGACGATCTCGGCGCGGGTGGTTTATACATGGCGCTCGCCATCCGTCCTGTTCGGTATTTCGGCCAACCCGCTGGATGGCCGCTACATCAAGGCTTACGGCCTGCTTGATGCCTCCGTCACGATCAAGCTGCCGAACAACCTCTCGCTGGCGCTGACGGTGGCCAATATCACCAACAATGCCTCCGACCGCTATGTCGGCGAGCCCGCGCTCGCGACCGGCATCCAGCGTCAGCATTTCGTGAACGGGCGCAATTACGGCGCGACGCTTCGCTACACGTTCGGCGGCTGACCGCGTTCAATTCCTCTCCCCCCATGGGGCGCCTTCGGGCGCCCCTTTTTTTACTCGCGAATTCAAAACGGTTGCTCGACGGGAAAGGACGGTTCGCGCTGCGGGACGCGTCGCAAACCCCGGTCGATCAGCGCGGAGCGACTTCAGCGGTGCCGCGCGCCTGCTGGGCGATCAGATACGCGCCAACGAGCCCCGACGGCTCCGCGCAACGCGGGGGCGAGATACGCTTGGCAGCCGCATCCGGCGTCCAGGCCGCGGCATAACCGCCAAGAAGGGCGATAGTTTTCGAGCGGATGTCGCCGAAAAGCCTGTGTTGGGACATCACGCCGCCGCCAAGAACGATATGCTCAGGCGCCATGGTCAATATCAGCGCGGCACAGAGGTGCGCGAGATAATGCGCCTCCACCTCCCAAGCGGGATGTCCCTCCTCCAGCGTATCGAGCGAGCCGCCCCATGCGGCTTGAATCGCGGGCCCGCTGGCCAGCCCCTCAAGACAATCGCCATGATAGGGACAGACTCCCGCGAAGCCGTGATGCGCCGGGTGGCGCGGAAGCCGGAGATGGCCTGCCTCAGGATGCCCGAGCCCCTGGACCATCTGGCCATTGCTGATGAGGCCGACGCCGATACCCGTTCCCACCGTCACATAGGCTACCGCATCGCGGTCCTGCGCGGCACCTGCCCGCGCCTCGGCAAGGGCTGCCGCATTGACGTCGGTATTTATGCCGGTGGGGACGCCCAGCGCCTCGCCAAGGCGGCGAGGCAGGTTGACCCCCTGCCAGCCGGCCTTCGGCGTGGTCGTAATGGCCCCATAGGTCGCTGACGTCCGATCCAGGTCGAGGGGGCCGAAGCTCGCTATGCCCAGCGCCTCGATTGCACCGTGCGCCGTGATCGCGGCGCGGAAGAAGGCGGCCATAGCTTGAATGGTTTCGTCAGGATCCGTGGTCGGAATGCGGGTCCGTTCGATCGAACCGTGCTGGGCGGACCCGATTGCGCAAACCATCTTGGTCCCGCCGGCCTCAACGGCAGCGTATAAAGGCGAGCCGTTCATCGGGCGAGCCATCCTCCATCGACGGCGAGGATATGGCCGGTGACATAATCGGATGCTGGGGAGGCGAGGAACACGGCTGCGCCGCCGAGGTCGGCGGGGTCGCCCCAGCGGGCTGCGGGGATGCGGCCGAGGATCGCGGTGTTGCGCGCCGGGTCGGCCTGCAAGGCGGCGGTATTGTTGGTCGCGATATAGCCCGGCGCGATCGCGTTGACCTGCACGCCTTTGGCCGCCCATTCGTTGGCGAGCAGCTTGGTCAGCCCGCCCACGCCCGACTTGGACGCGGTGTAGCTCGGCACGCGGATCCCGCCCTGGAAGGTCAGCATCGAGGCGATGTTGATGATCTTGCCCTGCCCTTGCGCGATCATGTGGCGGCCGGCTGCCTGGGACAGGAAGAAGACCGACTTCAAATTGGTGTCGATCACCGCGTCCCAATCCTCCTCGGTGAAGTCGACCGCGTCGGCGCGGCGGATGATCCCGGCATTGTTGACCAGGATGTCGAGCCGCCCGAGCGTCGCGAGCGTCTCGTCGACCACGCGCCCGACCGGTTCGATCGTCGACAGGTCCGCCGAGATCATCTCGACCTTGCGGCCGAGCGCGCGCGCTTTGGCGGCGGTCTCCTCGGCCGGCGTGCGCCCGACCGCGGCGATGTCCGCGCCCGCGTCCGCCAGCGCCAAGGCGATCGCCTGGCCGATGCCGCCATTGGCGCCGGTGACGATCGCCACCTTGCCCGACAGATCGAACAATCCCGGCATCAGGCGAGCTGGCAGATGTCGAGGACGTGCATGTCGGTATAATCCTGGTTCTCGCCCGCCATCGCCCAGATGAAGGCATAGGCCCGGGTGCCCGAGCCCATATGCACCGACCAGGGCGGCGAGATCACCGCTTGCTCGTTCGCGACCACGATATGCCGCATCGCCTCGCCCTCGCCCATATAATGGAACACGCGGTCGTTGGGCTGATCGAGCTCGAAGTAGAAATAGACCTCGCTGCGCCGCTCATGGATGTGCGGCGGCATCGTGTTCCACACGCTGCCCGGCTTGAGCACGGTCAGGCCCATCACCAGCTGCGCTGAATCGCACACGCCCGGAATCACCAGCTGAAAGATCGTGCGCTCGTTCGATTCCTCAAGACTGCCGCGCTCGAGCGCCTTGGCATCCGCGATCGACAATTTACGCGTCTCGAAAGCTTTATGCGCCGGGCACGAGGCGAGATAGAAACGCGCCCCCTCGCCCGAGAAGACCACCTCCCTCGCACCCATCGTCACATAAAGGCAATCCCGGCCGCCCAACGTGAAGCGCGCGCCATCGACCGTGACCACACCCTCGACCGTGCCGACATTCACCACCGCCAGCTCGCGCCGCTCAAGGAACGGATGCCCCACAGCACTCGGCGGCTCGGCCTGGTCCGGCAGCCTCACCGGACCGCCCCCAACCTGCACCCCGCCAATCACGAACCGGTCCGCATGCGTGTAATTCAACACGCACGCCCCCTCCCGGAACACTTCCGAAATCAGATACCGCTCGCGCAACTCCGCATTGCTCACGCACCCCATCATCTCAGGATGCGTCGCGTAATAAACCTTCTCAAACATG
>Ga0209148_1000333_pt1 | contig 64490 bp, 62 predicted proteins | sample AraplaCol_mMF_r2_2_FD_184288 | JGI IMG/M metagenome (GOLD analysis project Ga0209148, IMG submission 184288) | Arabidopsis root microbial communities from North Carolina, USA - plate scrape CL_Col_mMF_r2 (SPAdes) (version 2) | ecosystem: Host-associated > Plants > Roots > Endosphere | place...
CGTAGGGCCCACCCTTGCATGGCAATCCGCCGATGATTTGATAGCCGTGGAGATCGCCACCCCAATGCGTGACGTCATGGCCCTGTCGCTTCCACGGCTTGAGCGTTCCCGAGAGCCGCATGCCGAGAATCTCGGTCACCTGCGGCAGCTCGATCGAGACAACGATGGAATGCGCCTTGTCGGCGAACTGGACTTTGCTGCCGGCCGGTAAAGGCAAATCAGCGATGATCTCGCCCGTCTCGAGAGTGCGCCAATATTTGGTTGCGTCGTAGCTCTGGTAAAGATAGAGGGCGCCGGCCGCTGGAAATGGCAATGCCAGAACGGCGGCGCAAGCGATCAATACAAAGCGCAGTCCGCCGATCCAGGGCGAGCCATACCAGGCCGAAAATGCCAACGCGAGCGCCAGCGGTATGGTCACGTACCAATTGCTGACGACGGCATATCCGAACAGAAGCGGCCATGGCAGACGCAAGATCGGTTTCCTTCGGTTCAGCCATCGACCGAGCGCAAGGTAACGGGCGCCGTGCCATCGGCAACGCGCGTATGCAGCCAATTTGTCGACGACAGATCAATCCCGGTTCAAGCGTGATTGCCGGGTCGAGAACCCTCCCGATCCTCCCGGCACGCGCAAACGCCGGCTAAGTCCGATTCACGCACCTTCACCGTGATCGCCAACGATCCGCACCAACTCCACTTCGAGCCTCAAGCCGGGCGATTGCTTCGCAAATCCCGTGCACAACGTGGACGAGCCATCCACTGACCGTCCTGACACGACGATGTCGATCTCATCCAATCCGAACACACCGGGCGGCCCCGGCGCCACGCGTCGGGCAGAAAGGCTGGCTTTGAAGTGCTCGCCCTGCTGCGTCCAGTGTCCTGCATAGGCAAACGTGGAATCGCCGCCGCCGAGTGTCCCGTCAGGGCCGAACTCGACCACGCCGGCGCCTTCGCCGACCGGCGTCTTGAACCAAACGGAATATCTGCCCGGGGTGATCACTCAAGCCCACCATATCGACCGGTCTTCGGTCCGAGTTGAGCCAGATCAAGATGGCTATCGCGTGGCGCGCGCAACTCCTGCTGCGCCTGCAGGGACTTCAGTGACAATGCACCAAACTTCCGACGCGGGGAGTGCCCTATCTGCGACGCTTCTTAATGCCAGTTTCGTGCGCGGCACCGTAGCTCCCCAGTTCGCAATGCGATATCGGTAGCGAGCCAAGGACGTTCATGGCAAGCCAGGCGGGAAAGATCGTGAGTTTCTTCGAGCGTCTCAAGACAGCAGCATCCGCTGAGTGGCGGGCCTACACCGAACATCCCTTCACGAACGGGTTGGCAGACGGCTCGCTCCCCGAAGCGGCGTTCCGTCACTACCTCGTTCAGGATTATCTGTTCCTCATCGAGTTTGCCCGCGCCTACGCGCTCGCGGTCTACAAGTCGCCCAGACTTGCCGACATGCGTGAAGCAGCGGCCGGCCTTTCGGCCATCCTCGATGTCGAGATGAACCTGCATGTGAAGCTTTGTGCCTGTTGGGGCCTGTCCCCTGATGACCTTGAACAGGCCCCTCCGGCGGCCGAGATGCTGGCCTATACACGGTACGTGCTAGATGCGGGAATGCGCGGCGATCTGCTGGCGCTCAAGGTGGCGCTTGCGCCATGCGTGATCGGCTACGCGGAGATCGCAACGCGGCTCGCCTCGCTCCCCCTCGCGGACGCACCGACGAACGCCTACCGCGTCTGGATCGCCGAGTACGCAGGCCAGCCGTACCAGGAGGTCGCGGCCAAAGCGCGGGCGCACCTGGAGCATCTTGCCGATCTCTACGCCACGCCGGCCCGCGAGGCCGAGCTGATTGCGATCTTCAAGGAAGCCACCCGGCTCGAGGCCGACTTCTGGGAGATGGCCTGGCGCGCGGGCCCAGGTGTTGAATAGCAAGTGCTTAATAATAGCGGTTTCGGCAATCGTCAGACGCCTCGCTACCTCGCCCCCGCCACCACCATCACCACCACCGGCAACGTCACCGCCGCCAGCAGCGTGCACAGCGCCACCGCGCCCGAGACCGGGTTCACCATGCGCTGATACTGAACCGCGAAGATGTAGGCATTCGCGTCGGTCGGCATCGCGCCGCGAACAGCGCGACGACGCCGGTGTCCAGCGACCGTCAACCTTCCGCCTATTGACGGTTATCAAATCTCGTTTAGATTGTGCCAATTGTATATTGCACGTCAAATGGCCGTATTGGTGGTTTATTGATTTTAGAAGATCGATGGGGGTTGCGATGTGCCCAGCGCAGACCGCTCCGGAGCATCAAGATAGATTAGGCAAGGTTTCCGCTTCTCATCCCGTCACGTCAGCAGAGCTTGATCGCTTTGCCCCGCTGGTCGGTCTCGTCCCAATTGTCGCGAGCGGTTTTGCCGTTGCCTACAACGTCGGCTACTTCCTGGCGTATGACATTTCCTGGCTGCCGTTCTTTAGCCTATCAGAGCACGTCGTGTTTGCTCTGCGGGCGCTTCCGGTTGCTATTGGAGCATGTGCTGCATTCTTGATCTCAATAATGGACCCACCAAAAGTCTTGTCGGTTTGGGTTCGCTGGATTTGGGGCTTCGTCCTCGTAATCGCATCGATCCTATCGTTCGCTAATGCTCATCTCGGCCTGTCTATCGTGTTCCTAATGTTTGCTTATGGCGCAAGCCGACATCATCGGTATCCCTCGAAAAGCCTAGGCGTGACTGTTCTCTATCTTGGAACAAGCGTGATGCTGCTGTCGCTTCTGGTCGGATATACGGCCGCGCTTGCTCGGAAGCCAATCTGGGAGTTTGAAAAGTACATTGGAGTTTTGACTCATCCAAAGCTTAGAAGCATTTTAGTTGCTCCTTCAATGTGCTTTGAGAGCGGCTCGACCCTTCATGTGGGACACGCGATATTTGCGGGAAGTAAAGGCGTGCTCTTTCATGACTATCGCCATCATTCGTCGTACTTGATGCGATCGGATGAAATGCAGAACATTCATAACTGCTCGCCGTCTGAATTGGATGCCTTCATCGCCAAAGCGCCGGTTGATTGACTGTTCTTTGAGATACTGAACGTAGTTTGCATTTGCCGAGCCGTTGAAGGCGCACAAGCGATCTTATTGATCATATGCACCGTCGCGCGACTCCAGCCCTACCTCACCCCCGCCACCACCATCACCACCACCGGCAACGTCACCGCCGCCAGCAGCGTGCACAGCGCCACCGCGCCGGACACCGGGTTCACCATGCGCTGATACTGAACCGCGAAGATGTACGCATTCGCGCCTGTCGGCATCGCCGCGAACAGCACGACGACGCCGGTCACGATTGGCGGCAGGTTCAAGAGCTTTGCCAACGCGAACGCCACCGCCGGCATTGCCAGCAGTTTGAGTGCGCTGATCGCGGCGACGCTTCCCATCTCGCCTTTCACCTCGAACCGGAACAGCGTGATGCCGAGCGCGATCAGGGCCGCGGGCGACCCCGCCTGCGCGAGCAGCTCGATCGTCTTGTCGACGACGGACGCCAGGCCCAAACCGGTGAAGCGCCAGATCACACCGAAGCCGATGCCGAGCATCAGCGGATTCTTCGCGAGATCTGCGAGGATCGGCCAGATCACCGAGAGCACGGAGCCCGTGCGCTTGCGGCTGACCAGCTCCATCTGCAGGATGCCGCACAGCCAGAGCAGCGGCGTGTTCACCGACAGGATCAGCGACATCGGGCCGGCGGCCTCGTTGCCGAGCGCGGAGAGCACCAGGGGAATGCCGAGCATCACGATGTTGCCGTAGACCGAGCCGATTGCGAACACGACGCCGTCCTCGCGATCCTCGCGCCGCTCGCGGATCAGCGCCGAGATCGCCTGCGCCGCGATCCAGGTGATGGCGAGCGCGCCGTAATAGGCGCCCCACATTCGCCAGGGGCTGACGTCGGGGAATTCCGACACGACGATGGTGCGGAACAGCAGCGCGGGGATCGCGATGCTGAAGGCGAATTCGGAGATGCCCTTGTGCGCGCCCTCGGAGACGAAGCGAAACAGCACCGCCGCATAGCCGGCCCCGATCAGCGCAAACACCGGCGCGACGATCAACACGGTGGCCATGCGGTCCTCCCCCTCACGGGGATTTCGGCCGTCCACCCCACGCGCGTCTCGATCATGCCATCATGCCGATGTTTTGCCCGACAAGTCAAAGGAAAATTCGTAAAATCCGTAAGGAGCGGGGATTCGCAAGGCGGGGCAGGGGCCTGGCTACTGTGCATGGGGTTGTTTTCGGGTTTTGGGGGAGGGGCCGCCCGCCCCTGTTGCCGAGACCGCACAGGTCCGAGCTTTCGCCTCGCCCCTCGTTGCCAACCAACGCCCGTTCACCCACACTCCCTGTCCTGTTTCGACAACTTGTTCGACATTTTGGGGGGATCGATGCCGGTATTCCGCGTCACGACATCCATTGCTGCTAAGTCGATGGCGGCTAGCGCCTTCGCCCTGGCCCTCGCCGTTCTGGTCCAGCCGGGCACTGGCCTCGCCTATACGCCCGAGCAGGAGCAGGCCTGCACGCCGGATGCGATGCGGCTGTGCGGCGAGTTCGTGCCCAACGTCGACGCCATCACCGCCTGCATGATCCAGAAGAAGGCGCAGCTGTCGCCGCAATGCGCGGTGTTCTTCCGCCGCGGACCGGAGCAGGTTGCCGGTCAGCCCACCAACATCGCGCCGAAGACCGCGAAAAAGAGCAAGCCGAAGACGAAGAAGAAAAAGACCGACGACGGCTAGGGGCCCTCGCGTTCCCGCCCTGAAACCTCGCCGTATCTCTCGCGCGCGTCAAAACGACGCGAGCGACACCAGCCCCGCGATAGCCACCGGACTCGTTTTGTTCGCGTGAGGTCAGCGCGCCGGCTTGCAGCCATCGCGATCGCCTCTGCTGAAAAAAGCGCCGCTAGCCTTTGCGCGGCGAGGTTGTAGCGCGATTTTTCCCGCGTGAGTGCTTGAAAAGATTTGGGATTGCCGGTGTGGCCAGCAATTCGTGACAATTCATGTCTGTGGTCGCGCAAGGCAGTGTGACTCAAAAGCCAACACGTCTTGTTATTTCGTGGCGCCGAGACAACTGCCGATAAATTTTTCTTTCACGAATCAGCGCGGTGATTCATTTTCGCGGCCTGGGGTCAATCTGGAGGCCAGAGGTATGAACGTTATTGTTTTTGCATCGCGTAAAGGCGGCTCGGGCAAGAGTACCCTGGCTGCACATCTCGCTGCGCAGATCAAGCAGAGCAAGCAGGTGATGCTGGTGGATGCGGATCCGCAGGGGTCGCTGACGCTGTGGCACAAGCTGCGCGGCACCAACGAGCCGCCGATCAAGGCGGCCGTGAATTCGGTCAGCGGCATCGTCTCCGCTGCCAAGCGCGACGGTTACGAGTGGGTGCTGATCGACACGCCGCCGAATCTCTCGGCCGTGGTCGACGACGCCATCAAGAACGCGACGATGGTCGTCATCCCGGCACGGCCCGGCGTGTTCGACGTCAACGCGGTGCAGGAAACCATCCAGATGTGCCGCGCGGCGCGCAAGCCCTACGCGGTCGTGCTCAACGGTGCGCCGGCGCGTCGTGATGAATCCGAAAGCCCGATCGTCACCATCGCCCGCGAGGCGCTGGCCAAGTTCCGCGCTCCGGTATGGGGCGGTCAGATCACCAATCGTTCGGATTTGTTGATGGCACTCAGCCACGGCGAAGGCGCGCGTGAGTATCAGGCCGAAAGCCGTGCGGCTCAGGAAATTGCAAGATTGTGGGCGGCGATCGAGCGTTCAGTGAAAGCTATTCGCGGCACGGCGTCGGCTTCGGGCGCAATGCACAAGCAGGCGGCATAATTTCATCAATCATTCCCCGGACGACAAACGCGCAGGGTCCTGCGCGTTTTGCGTTTTGGCGATGACGACGAAGTTACGCAACCATCAGCATATAGAACACGATCACCGGCGACAGCGTCAGGATCACCGACCAGACGCCGACGGCCCAGAGAATGTCTCCGGTGGAAAAGCCCTGCTGCTCGGTGTTGTCGAAATTCATCGTGACGCCGTAATCCGACGCCATATCGTTCTGATTGTTCAAGATCGCCCCCGCGATTTCTTCGCTTATGCGGAGAACGATACGCGGGATGTTTTAAAATTCCGGCTCAGCGCCACGCTCGCATTTTGAGCGCATTTGCCACCACGGATTAACCATCGCCGCGGTCTTGCCTGATCAGGCGAGCCAGACCCGGAACAGCAGCACCGGCATCAGGCCGAGCATCACGGCCCAGAAGCCGAACGACGACACCACCAGAATTCCCTGCAAGAGATCGGCAGGCGCGAACATTTCCGCCGCGGTCGGGCGAACGCGTTGCCCCATGGTCATTCCCCCTTTTGAAAAACGTTGCTGCGGAAACGATAGGCGCCATTGCGTAAACGAGACGTGGATGCGCCATGCGGCAGCTGCGAAGCGCGTTCGCGAGCGGTTAACCAAGGCGATGCTCTCGCACTGCCTCTCCCCGTTGTGACGGGGAGAGGCGAGGGAGCCGCTACGCCGCGACCTTCATCCGCCGCTCGATCTCGCGATCGAGTGCGGCGGCGAGTTCGCTGCTGACTTCCACCATCGGCAGGCGCACTTCGGGACTGTCGATCAGCCCTGTCCGCCACAGCCAGTACTTCGCCGGCGCCGGGCTCGGCTCCGCAAACAGCAGCCGCGTCAGCTCCGCGACCTCCTGCCAGCGCGCCTCTGCCGCACCGTGGTTGCCCTGCTTCAGCTCGCTGTAAACGGCCGCGAAGGTCGCGGTCTCGAGATGAGCGGACAGCAAGATGCCGCCATCGGCGCCGTCGCTGAGCGCCTCGAAATAATTGGCATCCTCGCCGGTCAGAACGCGAAAGCGCGTCGGCCGGTCGCGCAGCAGCGCGATCGACTGCTCGCGGCTCGCGCCGCAATCCTTCAAGCCGACGATGTTGGGATGTTCGGCGAGCCGCAGCATGGTCTGGTTGGTGATGCCGACGGCGCAGCGATAGGGAATGTTGTAGAGCGCGAGCGGCCAGGCGGCGTAATCGGCCAGCGCCTCGAAATGCGCTAGGATGCCGCGCTGCGACGGGCGCACGTAATAGGGGCTCGCGATCAGATAGAAGTCGATCGGCCAGTCCGCGGTCTCGTCCAGCCGCTCCTTCATCCGCGCGGTGTCGGCGCCTGACAGTCCAAGCCCGATCGGGATGTTGCGGCGGCCTGCCGCCATCTCGTCGCGGACGATGGCGACGAGGCGTTCGAACTCGGCCTCGCGCAGCGTCATGCCTTCGCCAGAGGTCGCACCCAGGATGAAGCCGTCGATGCTTTGCGCGGCGTAGTGCCGCGTCAGCCGCCGGAGCGACACCTCGTCGAGGCGGCCATCGCGAAATGGCGTCACCAGCGGCAGCCACAGCCCATGCATGTGGGTTCGCAAATCAGTCATGTTCCTACTCCTTCTCGTGGATGAACCTGAGACGGAGGGCACATGAAAAAACCCCGTCCAGGTGGCGGGGTTTTCGGGATTGGCTCGCGATGACGAAGTCAGCTAGCGCGCGCAAACATCCGAGGTCCCCGGATGGGGGCCTTTTTTCGAGACGATTGCGCACGACTTCGTGATCATTGGAAAATGATGCGGGGCAGGAGCAAAACTGTCAATACACGCGGAGGGCGAAGGCCAAATTGGGCAGAAAAAAAGCCGGACCCGAAGGCCCGGCTTAGGTATTGGCCACGTGAGGCCGACACAATCACCTTCCAAGAGGGATTACTGAACTCCCGCGCCACTGGAGGAGGGGGACAAATGCGCAACGCGAAGGCTCAGCGTGGAAACATTATGGGCTTGACCCGCGTCATGCAGCAACCGTCGAGGTCGCATGTCAGTCATGCGGAAATCAGGACGGCCAGCGCTGCGCCTTGCTCACCACGAAGTCGCGGAACACCTGCACGCGCGCGACCGTCTTCAGCTCTTCCGGATAGACGAAATAGGTGTCGAGCTGGATCGAATCCGATTCGCCAAACAGTTGTACGAGGCGGCTCTGTTCTTCGATCAGATAATCCGGTAGCGCGGCGATGCCGAGGCCCTGCTGGCAGGCACGGACGAGGCCGAGGATGTTGTTGACCTTGAAATAGGCCTCGCGCGGACCCGAGCCGTTGCGCGCAGCTTCGACCAGCCAGTTGCGGTTCTGCAGATGCGGCGCGAAGTTGCCGTCGGACAGCGTGATGATGCGGTGGGAGTCGAGTTCCTCCAGCGTGCGCGGCGTGCCGAAGCGCTTGATGTAGTCGGGCGAGCAATAGGCATGGAAGCCCATCGCGAAAAGCTTGCGCTGGATGAGATCCGGCTGCGTCGGCTTGCGGGTGCGGATCGCAACGTCTGCCTCGCGCATCGACAGATCCAGTTCCTCGTCGGTGACGATCAGCGAGATCCGGATCTCCGGATAGAGCGCGGTGAATTCGCCGAGCCGCGGGATCAGCCAGTTGATGCCGACGCCGGGCGTGGTGGTGATCTTGAGATCGCCGCTCGGCCGCTCGCGGCTGTCGGTCAGTTTGGCGCGCGCCGCCTGCAGCTGCATGAACACGTCATGCGCGGTGCGGAACAGCAGGTCGCCCTGCTCGGTGAGGATCAGGCCGCGGGCATGGCGATGGAACAGCGAGACCGAGAGCTCCTGCTCCAGTGCCGAGACCTGGCGTGACACCGCCGATTGCGACAGGCCGAGCTGCTCTCCCGCATGCGTGAAGCTGCCCGCTTCCGCCGCCGCGTGAAACACCTTCAGCTTGTCCCAGTCCATATCCGTAAATCCGTCGCGTGTTCGGGGCATGATCGTTATTCCGCTGCCGCGCGCTCGCTGGCGCGCAGGGCCAAGAAACGTTCGGCCTCGAGCGCTGCCATGCAGCCGAGGCCTGCGGCCGTCACGGCCTGGCGATAGGTTTCGTCGGCGACGTCACCGGCGGCGAACAGGCCGGGCACCGAGGTCGCGGTCGAGTTCGGGGCGACCTCGACATAGCCCGACGGTTTCAGCTTGACCGCGTCTTTCACCAGTTCGGTCGCCGGCGCATGGCCGATGGCGACGAACACGCCGTCGGTCTTCACATCCGTCAGTGCGCCGGTCTTGACGTTCTTCAGGCGCACATGCGTGACCTTGTTCGGGTTCTCGGTGCCGCAGATCTCGTCGACAGCGGAGTCCCAGATCACCTTGATCTTCGGGTGCTTGAACAGGCGCTCCTGCAGGATGCGCTCGGCGCGGAAGTGATCGCGGCGATGCACGATGGTGACCTGCGAGGCGTGGTTGGTGAGGTACAGGGCTTCCTCGACCGCAGTATTGCCGCCGCCGACCACCACGACCTCCTTGTTGCGGTAGAAGAAGCCGTCGCAGGTGGCGCAGGCCGAGACGCCGCCGCCCTGGAACTTCGCTTCCGAAGGCAGCCCGAGCCAGCGCGCCTGCGCGCCGGTCGCGAGAATCACGGTGTCAGCGAGATAGACATCGCCGGAGTCGCAGGTGAGGCGGAACGGCCGCTGCGAGGTGTCGAGCTTGATCACCAGATCGGTGACGATCCTGGTGCCGACATGGACCGCCTGCTTCTCCATCTGTTCCATCAGCCAGGGGCCCTGGATCACGTCGGCGAAGCCCGGATAGTTCTCGACGTCGGTGGTGATGGTGAGCTGTCCGCCCGCCTGCATGCCCTGGATCAGGATCGGCTCGAGCATCGCGCGCGCGGCGTAGATCGCGGCGGTGTAGCCGGCGGGGCCGGAGCCAATGATGACGACTTTTGCATGAACAGGAGCGGACATTTCGATGGACGCCTTTCACGGGGGATCTGCAGCGCGGGCGCGGAACGTGCCGGGAGGCCTCGCGGAGGCGCTGAAATATCAGAGCTAATCTAAGCCTTCTGGTGAGCTATGCAAGAATTGCATTCCCTGTCGGCGGATTTTTCCAACAAGGAACAAAAGTCGATTGCGCTGCACGCGCAATAAAATTGCTCAGGCGGCACAGACTGGGTTATGAGGATTGCGAAAGACCCACCCAATACCGCCGATAAGGCCAGGAGTTCCAATCACGTGTCGCGGAACCTAGACGAGATCGACCTCAAGATTCTGTCCGAAATCCAGGCGGACGGTCGAATCACCAATGTCGAGCTCGCCAAACGGGTCGGTATTTCACCCCCGCCGTGCCTGCGCCGGGTCCGTGCGCTGGAGGAGGAGGGTTATATCCACGGCTATCGCGGGCTGCTGGACGCGCGAAAGCTTGGCTTCGACGTCACGGTGTTCGCGGCCGTGCACCTCTCCAGCCAGGCGGAAGCGGATTTGCGCGCCTTCGAGGAGTTCGTCCGCGCCGAGCCGCTGGTGCGGGAATGCTGGATGCTGTCCGGCGAGGTCGATTTCATCCTGAAATGCGTCGCTCCTGACATGGCGACCTTCCAGGACTTTGTGACGCACCTGACCGCAGCGCCGCACGTGCGCAACGTGCGCACGTCACTGGTGCTGCACAATTCGAAGTACGAGGCGGCCGTGCCGCTCGATGTGAAGGGGCGGCGGTAAGTTTACCGCCGTATCGCATCCACGCTGATCGGGCCGCCTCCGGCGGTTGCGAGGAAGAGGCACGCAAAGCACAGCACGATCGCCAGCGCGCCGTCGTTGACGAGCGGAAAGAAGCTGTGCGGGAAATGCTCGATGAAATAGGCAAAGGCCATTTCGCCCGAGAGGATGAAGGCGGCGAGGCGCGTGAAGAGGCCGATCATCAGCAGGCCGCCGAGCACGAATTCGAACATGCCGGCGATACCCCAGAGCGACAATGGTGTGACGTCGGCAAACATTTCCACCGGCGGAAACTTGAACAGCTTGGCGACGCCATAGTGGAAGAACATTAGCCCTGTGACGAAGCGGAAGAGGCTGAGCAGATAAGGCTGGCTTTGCGCGGCGATGCGATCGATGTCCATCGTGTCCTCCCGTGCTCGAACGGCAGCGCCGAGCATGACGGAGGACGGTGCAGTTCACAATCGCGCCCTGGACACGAATCAGAAAAGCCGCGCAAGTCGCGCGGCTTTTCAGACAGTCTTACGCGGAGTTGATTACCGCCACTCCACCTTGGTAATTTCATACGCCTTGGCGCCGCCGGGGGCGTTGACCTCGACGGTCGAGCCCTTTTTCTTGCCGATCAGCGCGCGCGCCAGCGGTGAAGTGATGGAGATCCGGCCCTTCTTGGCGTCGGCCTCGACCTCGCCGACGATCTGCCACACCGTCTTCTTCTCGGTGTCCTCGTCGACCAGCGTCACGGTGGCGCCGAACTTGATGGTGTCGCCGGAGAGCTTGGAGATGTCGATGATGTCGGCGCGCGCGAGCTTGTCCTCGAGCTCGGCGATGCGGCCTTCATTATGGGACTGCTCTTCCTTCGCGGCATGATACTCCGCGTTTTCGGAGAGATCGCCGTGGGAGCGCGCTTCCGCGATATGCTCGATGATGCGCGGACGGTCCTCGGACTGGCGCTTCTTCAATTCTTCCCCGAGCGCGGCAAAGCCGCTCGCAGTCATCGGAACCTTTTCCATCTCTTCTCTCGTCTTCCGGTCGCGCGCCCGCCAAAAACGGAGGGCGCGGCAACCCTGATTCGTCAGTGCTTTCCGGACCTGAAAACACAGCCACCGGAACGTTAAGCGGGCTGGCGCCGGAACAAAACAACCACATGGCCGGACAGTTCCTCCGGCCATTGTGGCTTGATTGCCAATCACTTAGCGCAAGGCTTGCCCCTCAGGGACCGGCCTTCCGCGCGCGATCAGGTTTCCGAAAAGTAGCTCTGCAGGGTCCGAACCTCAAGGTCCCCGCCCAGATAGGCGCGGATGCCCTGCGCGGCCGCCACGGCCCCGGAAAGAGTGGTGTAATACGGCACTTTATGCAAGAGGGCCGCGCGCCGCAGCGAACGGCTGTCGGCAAGCGCCTGCGGGCCTTCGGTGGTGTTGAGAACGAGCTGGACGTCGCCATTGGTGATGGCGTCGACGATATGCGGCCGGCCCTCCAGCACCTTGTTCACCTTCTCCGCCGGAATGCCCTGATCGCTCAGGAAGCGCGCCGTACCTGATGTCGCCAGCACCTTGAAGCCAAGCGAATGCAGCTGGCGCACGGCTTCGGCGATACGAACCTTGTCGCTCTCGCGTACCGAGACGAACACCGTGCCCTTGCGCGGCACCCTTGTGCCGCCGCCAAGCTGGCTCTTGGCAAAGGCCACCGCGAAGGAGCGGTCGATGCCCATGACCTCGCCGGTCGAGCGCATCTCCGGACCGAGCACCGTGTCGACGCCGGGGAAGCGGGCGAACGGGAAGACCGATTCCTTCACGCCGACATGCTTGAAGTCCGCCTTCTTCAGCTTGAAGTCGGCGAGCTTCTCGCCCGCCATGATGCGCGCGGCGATCTTGGCGACCGGTGTGCCGACCACCTTGGCGACGAACGGCACCGTGCGCGAGGCGCGCGGATTGACTTCGAGCACGTAGATCTCGCCGTCCTTGATGGCATATTGCACGTTCATCAGGCCGACGACATCGAGGCCGAGCGCGAGTTCGCGGGTCTGCCGCTCCAGCTCCGCGATCATCTTGCTGTCGAGCGAGTGCGGCGGCAGCGAGCAGGCGCTGTCGCCGGAATGGATGCCGGCTTCCTCGATGTGCTCCATGATGCCGACGATGAAGGTGTCCTTGCCGTCGCAGAGGCAGTCGACGTCGATCTCGGTTGCGTCGGAGAGATAGCGGTCGAACAGCAACGGGTTCTTGCCGAGCACGGTGTTGATCTGCCCGGTCTTGTCGTTCGGGTAACGCGCCTTGACGTCGGCCGGCACCAGCTCCGGCAGCGTGCCGAGCAGATAGTCGTTGAGCTGGTTCTCCTCGCGGATGATCTGCATCGCGCGGCCGCCGAGCACATAGGACGGGCGCACCACCAGCGGCAGGCCGAGATCGGCGGAGACGAGGCGAGCCTGCTCGACCGAATAGGCGATGCCGTTCTTCGGCTGCTTCAGGCGGAGCTTGTCGAGCACGCGCTTGAAGCGGTCGCGGTCTTCGGCGAGGTCGATGGCGTCAGGCGAGGTGCCGAGGATCGGCACGTCGGCAGCTTCGAGCGCACGCGCGAGCTTCAGCGGGGTCTGGCCGCCGAACTGCACGATCACGCCATGCAGCGTGCCGTTGCTGCGCTCCTTGGCGATGATCTCCAGCACGTCCTCGGCAGTGAGCGGCTCGAAATAGAGCCGGTCAGCGGTGTCGTAGTCGGTCGACACCGTTTCCGGGTTGCAGTTGACCATGATGGATTCGTAGCCGGCGTCATGCAGCGCGAAGCAGGCGTGGCAGCAGCAATAGTCGAACTCGATGCCCTGGCCGATGCGGTTCGGGCCGCCGCCGAGGATGATGACCTTCTTCTTGTCCGACGGCGTGCTTTCGTCGGCGACACTGCCGGCGAACGGCGACTCGTAGGTCGAGTACATGTAGGCCGTGGGGGAGGCGAATTCGGCCGCGCAGGTGTCGATACGCTTGTAGACCGGACGGACGCCGAGAGCGTGGCGCTTGGCGGTGACTTCGGCCTCGGTCATCTGGGCGAGCACCGCAAGGCGCGCGTCCGAGAAGCCCATGGTTTTGAGCGTGCGCATGCCGAAGGCGTTACCGGGCAGGCCGTGCTTCCTGACCTTCTCCTCCATGTCGACGATGCCGCGCATCTCGCCGAGGAACCACGGATCGATCTTGCAGGAGTTGAAGATATCCTCGTTCGACCAGCCGAGCCGCATGGCCTGCGCGACCTGGAGCAGGCGGTTCGGCGTCGGCGTGCCGAGGGCTGCGCGAATCGCGTTCTTGTCGTCGTCTTGGCCCAGGCCTTCGATCTCGATTTCGTCGAGGCCTGTGAGCCCGGTCTCGAGCCCGCGCAGCGCCTTCTGCAGGCTCTCCTGGAAGGTGCGGCCGATCGCCATGACCTCGCCGACCGACTTCATCGACGTCGTCAGCGTGGAGGAGGCGCCGGGGAATTTCTCGAATGCGAAACGCGGGATCTTGGTCACCACGTAGTCGATGGTCGGCTCGAACGAGGCCGGTGTCGCACCGCCGGTGATGTCGTTGGCGATTTCGTCGAGCGTGTAGCCAACGGCGAGCTTGGCTGCGACTTTGGCGATCGGGAAGCCGGTGGCCTTCGAGGCCAGCGCGGAGGAGCGCGACACGCGCGGATTCATCTCGATCACGACCATGCGGCCGTCTTCCGGGTTGACGCCGAACTGCACGTTGGAGCCGCCGGTCTCGACGCCGATCTCGCGCAGCACCGCCAGCGAGGCGTCGCGCATGATCTGGTATTCCTTGTCCGTCAGCGTCAGCGCCGGCGCCACGGTGATGGAGTCGCCGGTATGCACGCCCATCGGATCGAAATTCTCGATCGAGCAGACGATGATGCAATTGTCCTTCTTGTCGCGCACCACCTCCATCTCGAACTCTTTCCAGCCGAGGACGGATTCCTCGATCAGGACTTCGTTGGTGGGGGACGCATCAAGGCCGCGCTCGATGATGTCGAGGAACTCTTCCTTGTTGTAGGCGATGCCGCCGCCGGTGCCGCCCATGGTGAAGGAGGGACGGATGATCGCGGGCAGGCCGATCTCGGACAGCGCCATCATGGCCTGGCCGAAGGCGTATTCCTGGTAGCGCTTGCGGCGATCGCTCTCGCCGAGCGTCCACTGCCGATCGAGCTCTTCGAGCGCAGCGCCCGACAGCTTCTCGCGTTCGGCGTGGTACTTGTCGCGGAACGACTTCTTCAGTTCTGAGGCATTGGCGAGACGCGACTTCGGCGTCTCGAGCCCGATCTTGGTCATGGCCTCGCGGAACAGCTGGCGATCCTCGGCCTTGTCGATCGCGTCGGCCGTGGCGCCGATCATCTCGACGTCGAACTTCTCCAGCGTGCCCTGCCGGCGCAGCGACAGCGCGCAGTTCAGTGCGGTCTGGCCGCCCATGGTCGGCAGCAGCGCGAAGCCGCCGGGAAGGACGTGACGTTCCTTCTCGATGATCTTGGCGACGATCTCGGGTGTGATCGGCTCGATATAAGTCGCATCGGCCAATTCCGGGTCGGTCATGATCGTGGCCGGATTGGAATTGACGAGGACGATACGGTAGCCCTCTTCCCTCAGCGTCTTCACCGCTTGCGTGCCCGAATAGTCGAACTCGCAGGCCTGGCCGATCACGATGGGACCGGCGCCGATGATCAGGATGGTCGAGATGTCGGTTCGTTTAGGCATCACCGCTCGCGGGCTGGATTTTGGGCACAAAAAAAGGGCGCGCTTGCCGCGCGTCCCCTAAGCCGAGAGCGCGGGGGTCTCCCTCGCGCGCGGGTGGGTCTTAGACCAGTTTTCGGGGCGGCGAAACCCCGAAAAACGCCCATCAACCGGCAATTTTGACCGGTTTTGGCCGCGCCTGCCAGCCCCGGGCGAGATGCACCAGAAGCGAGGCCGCAACGCTTGATCCGCCGATCCAGCCGAGGTCATCAGGCGAGAGGGTGGCCAGTACCGCGCCACCCAGCGCCCCCCCGATGGCAAAGCCGAGATACATCGCGGATGCGTTCAGCGAGAGCGCTATCATCGAGGCCTGCGGCTCGATCCTGATAATGCTGGCGATCTGGGCCGGATAGAATGCCCAGCCCGACAGGCCCCAGAGGAAGATCGCGCCCAGCACCGCGTAATGCGCCTGTCCGGGCAGGAGCTTCAGGACCAGCGAATGCAGGATCAGCGCGCTCGCCATGCCGACGAGCCCGAGCGCGGCGGTGGTCATCGTTCCCAGCCGGTCAGCAAGTAAGCCGCCGAGCATGTTCCCGATGGCGGCCGCGCCGCCGAACACCAGCAGGGCAAGGCTTATTTGCGATGCATCGAAGCCGAGGCCGCGGAGCGGGACCGCAAAATAAGTGAACACGGTGAAGCCGCCGAGCGCCCATAAAATCGTGATGACGAGCGCAATCACGACACTGCTGTGACGCGCCACCGCCAGCCGTTCGCTGAGCGAAGCCGTGTTTCGCGGCAGGCCGCGGGGCAGGCCGAGCAACAGGCCGGCCAGCGCGACAGCGCCGATGATGGCGACCATGGCGAAGGTCGCGCGCCAGCCGAGCAGGCTGCCGACGAGATTGCCGAGGGGCACGCCGATGACGGTCGCAACCGTGAGGCCCGAGGTGACCAGCGCCACTGCGCGGCCGCGCCGTTCCGGCGAGGCGACCGCCACGGATACTGCCAGCGCGGTCGGCATGCAGAGCCCGGAACCCAGTGCCATCAGCATGCGCGAGGCCAGCAGCAGGGCGTAGTTGGAGGCCACCATCGCCGCGAGATTGCCGGCGATGAAGGTCGTCAGCGCCAGAGCCAGCACCGTGCGGCGGTCGATGTTGTTCAGCGCCACTGCCAGTATCGGTGAGCCGACCGCGTAGGTGAGGGCGTATGCGGTGACCAATTGGCCCGCGGCCGAGACCGAAATCGACAGGTCGCCGGCGATCGCCGGCAAAAGCCCAGCAATGACAAAGCCTTCTGTGCCGATCGCAAAGGCCCCCAGGGCCAGCCAGAACACGCTCATTGCTCGAATTCCTATGTTCAATGTTTATTGAACTATCGAAGAGTGCGATTTGGAAGTCAATTGGTTCAAGAACTATTGAACATTGGCGCCGTATCGCTATGATTCCCGCATCATGAGCCGCACCCTTCCACACCCCACCCGCGAGCAGATTGAGCTGCCGCTGGTGCTGGATTGTCTGAGCGATCCGATCCGATTGGCGATCGTTTATCAGCTCGCCCAGCAGGAACGTGTCAGCAGCGAACTTTGCTGCGGCGACTTCAACGGGCTCTCGGGCAAGTCGAACCTCACCTATCACTTCGCAAAGCTGCGCGATTGCGGGCTGATGCAGACCCGCGTGGCGGGCACGAATCGCTTCATGCGGCTGCGCCGCGAGGATCTGGAGGCGCGCTTTCCGGGCCTGCTCGATGCCGTGCTTAAGTCAGCGGCGAAGGATGCGGACAGGCTTCAGCTTGTTGCGGAGTGCGGTGTGGTTGGGGCGGACTAGCTCACGGATAGAGTCCGTCTTCGCTTGCGCTTCGCCCCAGCTACGCCGGACACGCTTCGCCCCTTCGGGTCGTGCGTGGCTGCGCCACACCCGTCTTAGCCCTGCGGGCTTCGCCGAGGCAGCCTTCGCTACGACACGGCTTGCCTAGCCGAAGCTGGCGAAGCCAGCGAAGGCTGGAGACCCGGCCTGGATTTGAACCAGGATAAAGAGCAATGCACTGCTCTCGCGTGGACGCTTCCGCCACCGGGCCGCGGCGATCATGTCCGATCGAGGTGCGACAAGCCACCTCAGGTGGTGGTTATGCTTAACGCACCAAAGGCGGCCGCGCGATGAAAGTCATGCGCCAGCGATTGTGGCCAATATTGGTATTGGCGCGCTGGCTGGCAAATCCGGCCGCTTTCAGCTTGGCTGTTATTTCGTCCTCGCTGTAGCGCTGCAATCCGATCCGCGAGCGCAGATGACGATAGTCTGACAGCGCGGTGCTGACCAATCCGATCAGTGCGTCCTTGAGGAAACCATGGCGCAGGCCGAACGACAGCAGCGCCGCCACGTCCCTGAACATCCCGACATGCGGCTGCAGGATGTCGCCGAGCACCAGCTTGCCTGACGGCTTCAGGATCCGCCTGATATTGATGAGCGCGGCATCGAGCTCCTCTGTCGTCATGTATTGCGCGACCGAGTTCATCACGACGAGGTCGATGGACTGCTCCTGCATCTTGCGGACGTCGTCGAGCGAGCGCACGCGGATCCTGGTGTTGGGCGCAAAGCGCGCGATCAGCCGGCCGCGCACGCCCGGCGCGGGCTCGGCCAGGATCAGCTGGCCGCAGGCCGACGCCACCTGGCTCGCCGACAGCGCCTCGCCGCAGGCATAGTCCAGCACGATCGCGTCAGGCGATGTGATATAGCCGATGATGTCCCGCGCGATGATCTGGAAGTGCAAATCGCGATGCAATTTGCTGACATAGATCGTGTGCGTCGAGTCGTAATAATCGATCCAATCGTCCATGGATATCCCGCCCAGCGGTTCCTCGGAAGGAACCGCGCTGCCCGCCTTGCGTTAGGGGTGCGACGGCGCGCCGTCAATGTCCGCGTCCTAACAGGAAGGTTTCCCGTGAGCAAAGCCCCCAGCAAGGTCTCGCCCGATCTCGACACCCCCACCGATCTGCAGCCCCAGGCCGTCAACAAGGTTTCCGAGGCGCTCAACGTGCTTCTGGCCGACGCCTTCGCGCTGTACCTCAAGACCAAGAATTTCCACTGGCACATCAGTGGCCGGCATTTCCGCGATTATCACCTGCTGCTCGACGAGCAGTCCGACCAGATCTTCGCCACCACCGACCAGCTTGCCGAGCGCGTTCGCAAGATCGGCGGCACCACGCTGAAGTCGATCGGCCAGGTCGCCAAGCTCCAGACCATCAAGGACAACAACGAGGACTACGTGCCGCCGCGCGAGATGCTGCGCGAGCTGATGCAGGACAACAAGCATGTCGCGAGCGCGATGCGCAAGGCGCACGAGGTCTGCGACGACGCCGGCGATGTCGCCAGCGCCAGCATCCTCGAGAATTTCATCGACGAGACCGAGCGGCGGACCTGGTTCCTGTTCGAGGCGACGCGCCAGGAAGGTGCGAACGAGGCGTAGGGCAGACTGCCGTAGGGTGGGCAAAGCGCAGGCGTGCCCACGCATTTTTCGCGATCGATAGATATGGTGGGCACGGCGCGCAAAGGCGCGCCTTTGCCCGCCCTACAGCACCGCGTTTGTCGCTACCGCCACAACCGCATCAACGCGCCATGCCTGCCCGTCACAGGATCGGCCGCCGGCCGCGCAACGTTCGGAATCGTCTTCAGCGCCTTGGCGTGGTTCGCCGGCGTTGCCCGCGTGATTTCCATCTTCGATCCCGGCGGATAGGCGCCGATCACGCAGAAATCATCGCTCGCCTTGATGCATTGATGTCCGGTGCCTGCAGGCAAAATCGCGATGTCGCCGGCTTTGATGTCGAGCTCCTGGCCCCGATCGCCGCCGAAGCGAACGCGGGCATGGCCGCGCGCGACGCCGAGCACCTCATGCACGGTCGCGTGGTAATGTAGAAAGTCGTAGACGCCGTTGCGCCACGTGCCGCCCCAATTGTTGGCCTCGAACAGGTTTTCGATGGTCCGTTCGGGCTGCTTCGGATCGAGCGTCACCGCGCCCTGATAGATCAGGAAGGGAAGAATGTTGTTCGGCACCAGCCCGTCATCTTCGAAGACGATGGCGAGCGGCTCGGCATAGTCGCGGACGACGGACATGACTGGGCTCCTGCACGGACGTAGCCGGATTCAACTGTGGGCGTAAGGCGACGTTCCCCCGACGAAAAAAGCCCGGGCATGGCCCGGGCTTTTTGAATGCACCGCGATGGCGCCCTACGCGCTCTTCTTCTGCCGCATCAGATCGGCAAAGCGCTGGAACAGATAGTGCGAGTCGCGCGGGCCCGGTGAGGCCTCGGGGTGATACTGCACCGAGAACACCGGCTTGCCGTCGAGCTGGATGCCGCAATTGGATCCGTCGAACAGCGAGATGTGGGTCTGGGTCGCGCCCTTCGGCAACGTCTTTTCGTCCACCGCAAAGCCGTGGTTCATCGAGGTGATCTCGACCTTGCCCGTGGTCTCGTCCTTCACAGGATGATTGGCGCCGTGATGGCCCTGATGCATCTTCTTCGTCTTCGCGCCGACGGCAAGGCCGAGCATCTGGTGACCGAGGCAGATGCCGAAGGTCGGCGTGCCCGACTTGATGACGTCCTGGATCACAGGCACGGCGTATTTGCCTGTCGCCGCCGGATCGCCCGGACCGTTCGACAGGAACACGCCGTCCGGCTTCATCGCCAGAATGTTTTCCGACGAGGTCGTCGCCGGCACCACCGTCACCTTGCAGCCGACGCCGGCGAGCAGCCGCAGGATGTTGCGCTTGATGCCGTAGTCGATGGCGACGACGTTGAACTCCGGCTTGTCCTGGCGGCCAAAACCCTTGTCCCACAGCCAGGGCGTCTCGTCCCAGGTGAAGCGCTGGCCTGAGGTGACCATCGGCACGAGGTCCATGCCCTCAAGGCCGGGCCATTCGCGCGCTTCTTCCTTCAGCCCATGCAGATCGAACTCGCCGTCCCTGGCATGCGCGATCACGGCGTTGGGCATGCCCTTGCTGCGGATCAGCGAGGTCAGCGCGCGCGTGTCGATGCCGGAGAGGCCGATGATGCCGCGCGCCTTCAGCCAGGCATCGAGATGCTTGGTGGCGCGGTAGTTCGAGGGATCGGTGATCGCGGTGCGCAGGATCACGCCGCGCGCGCCCGGCGTCGCGGCCATGTTCACCGTCTCGATGTCTTCCTCGTTGGTACCGACATTGCCGATATGCGGGAAGGTGAAGGTGATGAGCTGGCCGGCATAGGAGGGATCGGTGAGGATCTCCTCATAGCCGGTCATCGCGGTGTTGAAGCAGACCTCACCGACGGCGTGGCCCTCGGCGCCGAGACCAAAGCCTTCGAGCACCGTGCCATCGGCGAGCACGAGGAGCGCGGTCGGTTTATGGTCCGGCCAGGCGGGATCGTTGTCATGTTGTGTCATGAGCCCGCTTCATAAGCCCCCCGCGCGCGCCCGTCAAAGCGGGAAACGCCGGATTCACATGCGTTTTTGCATATTTGACAGGTCTCTTCAGGGACTTAGGGTGTCTCCTGAAATTTTGCGCCGTTTTGGCCGTCGGGCGGGCAACAATGAACCCCCTATGACAGGTCCGCTATGGCCTCTTTCCGGCGAACGGCTTAGATCAGGGCGACAGATTGAGAGGACGACGATCATGCTGCGCGACGACATCAACAATGCGGTCAAGGAGGCCATGAAGGCCAAGGACGAGCGCAAGCTCTCCACGCTGCGCATGGTCAATTCGACCATCAAGAACGCCGACATCGACGCCCGCGGCCAGGGTAAGCCGCCGCTGTCGGATGCCGATCTGCTCGGCGTCTTTCAGAAGATGATCAAGCAGCGCCAGGAATCGGTCGAGCTCTACGACAAGGGCGGTCGCGCCGAGCTGGCGGCGCAGGAGCGCGAGGAGATCGCGGTGATCTCGGCCTACTTGCCGAAGCAGATGTCCGACGACGAGGTCAAGAAGGCGATCTCGGATGCCGTCACCGAGACTGGCGCCGCCGGCATGAAGGACATGGGCAAGGTGATCGCGGTGCTGCGCGCGAAATACGCAGGACAGATGGATTTCGGCAAGGCCAGCGGCCTGGTGAAGGCCGCGCTGTCGGGCTAGCTGCTCACCCTCCAGGGGAGGATGGGCACCTTTGTCGCGGTTGAGATCCGGTCTACTCTCCCGATAGAACAAATCGGGAGCCAACCGATGACCGCCATCAAACCGTTCCGCATCGCCATCAGCGACGACATCCTCTCCGACCTCAAATCGCGCCTCGCCCGCACGCGCTGGCCGGAGGCCGAACTGGTCGATGACTGGAGCCAGGGCGCGCCGCTGCAATGGATCCAGGAGATGTGCGGCTATTGGGCTGATGGTTACGACTGGCGCGCGCGTGAGGCAAAACTCAACCGCTTCGACCAGTTCACCACCGAGATCGACGGACAAGACATCCATTTCCTGCATGTGCGCTCGAAAGAGCCCAACGCGCTGCCGCTGATCATCACCCACGGCTGGCCCGGCTCGATCGTGGAATTTCAGAAGGTGATTGCACCGCTCACCGATCCTGCCGCCCATGGCGGCAATCGCGCGGACGCCTTCCACGTGATCTGTCCCTCGCTGCCGGGTTTTGGCTTTTCGGCAAAACCCAGGAGCACAGGCTGGGGCGTCGACCGCATCGCCGCGACCTGGGCGAAACTGATGGATCGGCTGGGTTATGCGCGCTACGGCGCGCAGGGCGGCGATTGGGGCTCGGCGGTGACGACATCGCTCGGCGCGCAGGACGCGGAGCATTGCGCCGGCATCCACATCACGCTCGCCTTCAACGCCGCGCCGAAGGTCGAGGGCGAGCCTTCGCCGGAAGAAAAGCGCGCGCTGGCTGGCCTCAAGCACTACGTCGATCTCGACTCCGGCTATTCAAAACAGCAATCGACGCGGCCGCAGACGCTCGGCTACGGGCTGACGGATTCGCCGAGCGGGCAGGCGGCCTGGATCCTGGAGAAATTCTGGGCCTGGACCGATTGCAACGGTCACCCCGAGAACATCTTTGACAAGGACGAACTGCTCGACAACGTCATGCTCTACTGGGCGACGGAGACGGCGACCTCATCGGCGCGGCTCTATTGGGAGAGTTTTGGCAAACGCCGCGCGAGCCCCAAGGTGACTGTGCCGACCGGCGTCGCCGTGTTTCCCAAGGAGATCATCACGCCGGTGCGGCGCTGGATGGAGCCGAACTTCCTGGACATCACGCACTGGAGCGAGATGGAGAAGGGCGGACACTTCGCAGCCTTCGAGCAGCCGGAGCTGTTCGTGCGCGACGTCAGGAAATTCTTTGCGACGGTGCGCTGAGCCATGCTGACCGAAGCCACAACCTACGACGAGCTTTACCGCAATTTCCGTTGGGACATCCCGGCGCGTTTCAATATTGCAGAAGCGTGCTGCGACCGGCACGCCGACGGTACCGGCCGGCTCGCACTTGTTTATGTCGACGAGGTTGGTGCCACCACGCGCACCTCCTTCGACGAGGTCGCGGAGATGTCGCGCCGCTTCGCCAATGTGCTGAAGGCGGACGGGCTTTCGCGTGGCGACCGCGTCGCGGTGTTCCTGTCGCAGTCGCTGGAGCTGCCGATCGCGCACATGGCGGCGTTCCGCTCCGGGCTGATCTCGATCCCCCTGTTCGCGCTGTTCGGCGAGGATGCGCTGGAATTCCGCCTGTCGAATTCGCAAGCGAAGGCGATCATCACCGACGAGGCAGGCTGGGAGAAGCTCACGAAGATCCGCGATCGGCTGCCTTATCTGCAGGACATCTACGTCACGAGCGGCGAGGTCCACGCCGGCGCGAAACCGTTCTGGTCGGCAATCGAAACCGCGTCCGAGGATTTTGCTGACGTCGACACGTCTGCGGATGATCCCGCGCTGATCATCTACACCTCAGGCACCACGGGCAATCCCAAGGGCGCGCTGCATGCGCATCGCGTCGTGCTCGGCCATCTGCCGAACGTCGAGATGTGCCACAATTTCCTGCCACGGCCCGGCGACCTGATGTGGACGCCGGCAGACTGGGCCTGGATCGGCGGCCTCATCAACGGCCTGCTCTCGTTCTGGTATCACGGCATTCCCCTCGTCGGACATCGCGCGCGAAAATTCGAGCCGCAGGCGGCGATGCAGATGATGGCCGATCTCGGCGTCCGCAACGTCTTCTTGCCGCCGACGGCACTGAAGCTGATGCGGCAGGCGGGTGTGAAACATCAAGGCGTCAAGCTGCGCAGCATCTTTACCGGCGGTGAATCGCTTGGCGGCGAGCTGCTCGGCTGGGTGCGCCAGACCTTTGGCGTCGATGCGCACGAAGTGTTCGGCCAGACCGAGTGCAATCTCGTGATCGGCAGCAACTCCAATCTGTTTCCGATCCGGCCCGGTTCGATGGGCAAGGCGACGCCGGGGTTCGACGTCCGCATCGTCAACGACAAGGGCGAGGAACAGCCGCGCGGCCAGCGCGGCATCATCGGCGTGCGCCAGCCATGCCCCGTGACCATGCTCGAATATTGGCGCAACCCGGACGCGACGGCGAAGAAGTACGCCGGAGAATTCCTGCTGACCGGCGATCTCGGCTTGCAGGATGAAGACGGCTATTTCTGGTACGTCAGCCGTGAGGACGACGTCATCACCACGGCCGGCTATCGCGTCGGCCCGTCCGAAATCGAGCACACCTTGATGAAGCATCCATCGGTGGCGATGGCGGCCGTGGTCGGCATTCCCGATCCGATCCGTACGGAATCGATCAAGGCCTGGATCGTGCTGCGCCCGGGTTTCGCTGCGGGCGATACGCTCGCGCGCGAGATCCAGGAGTTCGTCAAGGTGCAGCTCGCCGCGCACGAATATCCGCGCTACGTCGAGTTTGCCGAGACCTTGCCGATGACGGCGACGGGTAAGGTGCTGCGGCGCGAGCTGCGGGCAAGAGGTTAGCTTCCGACAATGCCGAAGACGTCTCACGCCGCGGGACTGCACCGCGCCTCACTTGCGAAGCTCGACGATCTCGATGCGGCGCTGGAGCTCATGTACTACGGCTGGCGCGGAATGACGCTGCAGGCCGACGACTATCTCGCAAAGCAGGGCCTATCGCGTTCGCACCATCGTATTCTCTATGTGGTGGCGCGCCGGCCGGATATCGCCATCGGGTCGCTGATCGAGGTCCTCGGCATTTCCAAGCAGGCGCTGAACCGGCCGCTCGCACTATTGCTGGAGCGCAAGCTGCTGACGTCGCAGCGCTCGCCCGAGCAGCATCGCTCCAAGCTGTTGCGCCTGACGGCTGCCGGGCAACGCATCGAGCAGACGGCATCAGGCCACGAGCGCAAGGTCATGCGCGAGGCATTCGACCGCGCCGGGGCGCGCGGCGCGGCGGCCTGGATGGCCGTCATGGAGACGATCGCAGACAACAACTGACCGGCTCTCAAGTCAATAGTATTGACATGAGGCGCAAGCTTTGCCAATTTCCTCCCGAGCCGGAAGAGGCTTGTGCTGGGAAATGGCAATGCACCTTTCGGATTTCGTCCTGCTGCTCAACGCGCTCTGGTTCGGCGGCGCTTTCATCCAGTTCAGCATCGCGCAGACCAACACGCTGAAGATCCTCCTGCCGCGGCAGGAGCGCAGCAATCCGATCGCGCCGACGCTCGCGGCCAGCGTGGCATTCTTGGGCGGAATCAACCTGCCGATCGGGCTGCTCTCGCTCTATCTGCTGGCCGTGCGTCCATCGTTCTTCCAGCCGGTCGAGGCGCAGCTGGCGTTGTTCCTGTTCTTCGCTGCCTGCCACTTCAGCCAGTTCGCCTATAATCTTCCGGTGCTGATGCGCGGTGGGCGCGTCGGCGTGGCCTACTGGCCCGTACTGAAGGGCCCAATGCTCCGCATCTTCGTGATCGACGCGGCGTTGTTCGCCGCCAATCTCGGTGTGGCGCTGCTGCTCGCGTTCCGCTAGCGCGGCGGTGCCGACAAGGCGGACCGCAGCATCGTGGCAAGATCCTGCCGCTTGAACGGCTTGTTCAGGATGCGCGCGTCGACCCCGTCCGGCGCCTTGACCGGATTCTGGCTGTAGCCTGAAGTGAACAGCACCTTGAGGCTGGGCCGTAAGGCGATTGCCTGGCGCGCAAGCTCCGGCCCGAACATGCCGCCGGGCATCACGACGTCGGTGAACAGCAGATGGATGTCGCCGGGCTGGCGCAGCACCTCCAGCGCCGCTGGGCCGTTCGACGTTGCGATGACGCGGTAGCCGAGCGTCCGCAACTCGCTCTCGACATAGGCCCGCACCATGTCGTCGTCCTCGACCACGAGAATGGTCTCGCTTGCCACGGGGGCGGCGATCGGTTCCGCGGGAGCCCGCTCCTCGTTCGGCGCCATGGCAATGCGCGGGAAGAACAGCCTGACGACGCTGCCTTGCCCCGGCTCGGACTGTAGCTGCACGAGACCGCCCGACTGTTGCGCAAACCCGTAGACCATGCTCAGGCCGAGGCCTGTGCCCTTGCCGACCTCCTTGGTGGTGAAGAACGGCTCGAAGGCGCGGCTCGCGACATCGGCTGCCATGCCGCAGCCGGTGTCGGTCACGGCCACCATGACGTAATCGCCGGGCCGCGGCTCGCCGTTGACGTCGAGGTCGGACTGACCGAGCGAGATGTTCCGCACCTCGACCGTCAGCCTGCCGCCGTCAGGCATGGCGTCGCGCGCGTTGAGCACGAGGTTGAGCAGGGCGGTTGCGAGCTGGCCTGGATCGACGCTGGCCGGCCACAGATCGGCTCCGAAGGCGAAGCTGCATTCGATGTGCTCGCCGAGCGACCGGCGCAGCAACTGCTCCATGCCGACGACCTTCTCGGCGATGTCGATCTCGCGCGGCCGAAGCGGCTGCTTGCGCGCGAAGGCGAGCAGGCTCCGCGTCAGGTCGGAACCGCGCTCGGCCGCGGTCGCGATATCGCTCGCGATGCGGTGCAATTCCGTGTTGTCCGCCAACCGGTCGGCGAGATGCTCGGAGTTGCCGAGGATGACGGTCAGGAGATTGTTGAAATCATGCGCCACGCCGCCGGTCAGCTGGCCCATCGCCTCCATCTTCTGGGACTGGCTGAGCTTGTGGCTGAGGTCGGCGATGGCGGCGCGCTGCTGCTCCAGCGACTCGGCAGTGCCGTTGAGCAGCTTCATCAATCCGCCGAGCTCGCCGCGCGGATGCGGCGGCGGAATCCGTGCGCTGAGATCGCCGAGCCCGAGCCGCTTCGCCATCGTAGCGAGCCGGCCGACCTGGCGTCCGACGCTGACGGTCGCGAGGATCCAGACGCCGGCGAGCAGCAGCAGCGAAGCCACCGCGAGGATTGCCAAATCCTCGTAAAGCCTGCGGTTCGCTTCGGCGACCAGCCCGTCCTTGGAGCGCCCCACCAGGACATAGAGGCCGGCCTTGCGGATCGACGGCGAGCGGGCGACGGCCCAGACTTGGGCGCGGCCGTCGCGGTTGGTGACCTCGCGAGACGGTTCGTGATCGGCCGATGCCGCAAAGCGGAACAGATCGGACCCGGCGATCGATGCGCCGACCGGATCGCTCCAGCCGCCGCCCTTGGGGGCGGCCAGCACCGTACCCTTGTTGTCGACGAACAGGATGTCCTTCTCGGCGAGCAAGCGCCTGTCGTGAAACTCCGCGAACTTGTTCAGGTTGAAGGAGGCGAGCAGGACGAATTTCAGCGCGCCGGCGTCGGAGCGTACGGGATAGGCAATCTGGAGGACCGATAGTCCGGTCAAGCGGCCGAACACCGGCTCCACCGCGACGGCACCTTGCGAGACCTTGGCCTGCTTGAAATAGGCACGATCATTCAGGTCGAGCGTGCGGTTGGTCCGCAGCGAATCACAGAACAGGCTGCCGTCGGGATCGATCGTCAGGATGCCCGTGAACTGCGGATATTCCTCGCGCACATCGGACAGAAACGCTGAGCACGCCGCCTTGTCGCGCGTGTCGAGATCGCGGGCGCGGGCAAGGCCATAGTGAAGCTGGGCCGTGCCCTGGATCTTCTCATCGAGATCACCTGCGATGTCGTCGGCCGACGCGACGAGATTGGCCAGCGCGGCGTTGATCTCGCTGGTCCGGTTTTGCACGAAGCGCAAGCCGACGAGGCTCGCCGGCACCAGCATGGCCGCGATGACAAGGATCAGTAACCGGGTACGCAGGCTCATCGATCTGCCGGTCCGCTGTTGGAGGTACAATTTGCGGCACGATCGTCTGCCCAGTCCATAGGCGTCGGTGCGAAATATAGTACCGAACGCCAAAGATTTTGCCACCGATGCATTGCGGTGCCGCTGGCAACCTCCCGGCATCAGCCATCAAGTTGCGCCCACGCGCAGTGACGCTAATATTGCATCCTGCGCGCGACAAAAGATCGCGCCGATGTGCGGAGGAAGCTGATGTCCATCTCGGGCAAGGTCGATCCGGTGGTGCGTCCTGTTGCGGCGACCGACATTGCCGAGTCGCTGGCCGAAGGCCTGCGGGATTTCCAGGCGCTGCCGATCTACGGGCTCTGCTTCGGCGCGCTTTACGCCGCCGGTGGCATCTCCATCATGCTCTGCCTCACCGCCTTCGGCATGGTCTATCTGGTCTATCCGCTGGCGGCCGGTTTTGCGCTGATCGGGCCGTTCGTCGCGATCGGTCTTTATGAGGTGAGCCGCCGCCGCGAGCGCCGCGAGCCGGTCTCCTTCGGAGAGATCTGGTCGGCAATACGCTCGCGCAGCGAGATCGGCTGGATGGCCTTCGTCACGCTGTTCGTGTTCGTGATCTGGATGTACCAGGTGCGGTTGTTGATCGCATTGCTGCTGGGCCTGCACGCCTCGTTCTCGAGCTTGCAGGAATTCATGACGGTGGTGCTGACCACCAATGAGGGCTTGCTGTTCCTCGCGATCGGCAACGCAGTCGGCGCGGCGTTGTCGTTGATCCTGTTTTCGCTGACCGTGGTGTCGTTTCCGCTGCTGCTTGATCGCGAGGTCGATTTCGTCACCGCGATGGTGACGAGCGTGCGCGCGGTGGTGACCAGCCCGCTGCCGATGATCGGCTGGGCCGCCGTCATCGTGATGTTGCTGATCGTGTCGGCGCTACCCTATTTCCTCGGCTTGGTGGTGACGCTGCCGGTGCTCGGGCACGCGACATGGCATCTTTATCGGCGGCTGGTGGTGCCGGTGGGATAAAACAGGAGCCGGACGCAGCGGAAACGGGGCCATTCGTCCGTTTCGCCGGCATTATTCGACAAACAGAGCATTCGGCGCTGCAAAAGCCCGGGGCGGGGCGAGAAAACGATAGCTAATTGCTGTGATTGCGCGCACGGTGCGCCCATGTCGGAAAGAACAGTCGTCTCTGAGCGCATGCGACGCGACGATTATGCGTGGGCGATGTGAACAAGCTCATCCTTCGCACCCGTGGATGCTGCTGATCACGACGGATGCCTGAAAGATTTCACTGCAGTTCGATGTGAACGAACGCCAACCGAAAGCACCTGATGCAAACTCTCTCGCCACGGCACGTCAAGACAGAAGAAGCGCTCCGGCTCGGCGTGGAGTCGGGCTGGTACGCAATCAAGGTCAGCGGGACCTTCGTCTCAGGCCCGCACGACTCCGAAGCGGATTGCCATCGCAAGATCGACGAGATTCATCCACCGCCGGTGAAGAAGAAGCGATGAGGCCGCAGATTCTGGCCACTACGGCGTCTTGATCCCCATCGCCTTCAGCGCCGCCAGCATCCGTGCTGGCGGTGCCGTCTTGATCTGCGGCGCCTTTCCTGTCTCCAGCAGGCTCTTCAGCCCCGACAGGATTGCCGGCCAGCCGGCGCGGCCGCCGGAGAGGATGTCGTCGCTGAGATCGCGATCGTGGCGTTCGCTCATGATGAGACGGACGGCTTCTCCGGCTTGCTCGATCTCGTAGGTCACGAGCGTGGTGCCGAGCTTGGCGACGAGGTCGGGCCAGTTGACGTTCCATGTCACCGTCAGCTTCCTCGGCGGATCGTATTCGAAGACTTCACCAGAAATGTGCTCCGAGCCGTCAGGCGCGCGCACGACAAACGTGCCGCCGAGCTTTGGCTGCATCTCCACGGCGAAGCCCGAAAAATACTTTCGGCTGAATTCGGCCGAGGTGAGGGCCGCCCACACCTTCTCCGGCGTCGAGGCGATGTAGATGGTGTAGACCGTCAGCGGTTTAAACGCGTCGAGATTCATTTTGCGTCAAATCCCTTGTTGAGGGCTGCGCGCGTGATGTTGAGCAGCTTGCCGGTCTCGAGCAGGCTCTTGAGCTGCGACAGAATCGCCGGCCAGCCGTTGGAGACGGCGCCGAGATATTTGCCGCCCTCGATGAAACCATCATGCAGCACGGTCAAACGCACGACCGGGCCGAAAGGTTCGATGGTGAAGACGACGCGCGAGATCGGCTCGCCGCGCAGTTCCTCATATTTGTGATGCTTGAAGCTGTAGGACAGTCGCCGCGGCGGATCGGCCTCGAGGATCTCGCCTGAATCGGTGACCTCGCCGTCCAGCGAAAGCGCAAAGGGCGAACCGATTGTCCAGTCGGAGCGGACCTCGGCGCCGAACCAATATTGCCTGGTGAACTCGCTCGACGTCAGTGCCTGCCACAGCTTCTCAGGCGTGGTCTCGATATAGGTGACATAGACGAATTGCGGCTTACTCATCACGCTTCTCCAGCTGGCGTTTCAACTCGCTGAGCGCGGCGAGCTTGCCGCGCTCGAATTTCCTGATCCAACGCTCGCCGATCTGATGGATCGGCACCGGGTTCAGATAATGCAGCTTCTCGCGGCCATGCTTGATGGTCGTGACCAGATTGGCCTCTTCCAGAATGACCAGGTGCTTCGTCACGGCCTGGCGCGTCATCGCGAGGCCCTCGCAAAGCTCGTTCAGTGTCTGGCCGTTCCTGGCGTGAAGCCGGTCCAGCAGCGACCGTCGCGACGCATCGGCGAGCGCTTTGAAGACCTCATCCATGGCGACGATAATAGGCAACCAAATGGTTGCCTGTCAAGCAGCCGGGAAACGTATTAGCGTCGGATCCGGAATCTCGAGATTCCGGACAACCGCTGCGCGGTTTCCGGAATGACGCGCAAGTGATCGTGTCTTTGGCGCGTGCGATCGGTTGTGCTAACCTTGAAGCTCAGCCAACGCAGATTGGTTCCGGGGAGGACTTTGATGTTCCGTTGCGTCTTGACTGCTGCCGCCCTCGTCTTTTTCGCCGGCAGCACGTCTGTTCACGCCCAGAAGCAGACGATCGGCGCGCCGCCTGAGGCGTCGAACATGAAGCTGGTCGGCAGCAACGATCTTCAGGCACGCAGCGCCTATCAGCCGACCATCCATCATCAGGGCGACCGCTGGATCGCCTATATCGGCCACCATGGCGGCACCGATGATGTGCCGGCGCCTGTCAATCCGATGACCGGCAAGCCAGAGCCGAACGGCACCTCGCTCGTCGACGTGACCGATCCCGCGCATCCCAAATATCTCAAGCACCTGCCAGGGCAGGAGGGCAAATATGAATCCGGGGGCGCGCAGATGGTGCGCGTGTGTGACGGCAAGTCCCTGCCCAAGGGCGATCCCAACGCGGTGTACATGCTGCGCACCTTCGGCAGCGAGGCGCATGAGATCTGGAATGTCGCCGATCCTGCCAACCCTGCGCTGATCACGCGCCTCGGTGGCCTGAAGGACACCCACAAGAGCTGGTGGGAATGCGACACCGGCATTGCCTATCTCGTCTCGGGCGCGCCGGACTGGCGCACCCGGCGCATGACGCAGATCTATGATCTCTCCGATCCGGCGCACCCGCAAAAGGTCCGCGACTTCGGTCTGCCCGGCCAGGAGCCCGGCGCGACCGGCGCGGTGCCGACCGAATTGCACGGACCGATCTCGACCGGGCCGAACGGCAACCGCGTCTATTTCGGTTACGGCACCAACAAGGGCGGCATCCTGCAGATCGTCGATCGCGAGAAGCTGCTGACAGGGCCGAAGGAGCCGACGCCGGACAATCTGCGCTTTCCCGAGATATCGCGGCTGCCGATGTCCGCGTTGAACGGCGCCCACACGACATTCCCGATGCTCGACATGCCCGTCGCTGAGTTCGCCGAGGACAAGGACGGCAAGACCCGCGACATCGTCATGATCGTGGATGAAGCGATCCTCAACGAATGCGGCGAGGCGAGGCAAATGGTGTGGTTCGCCGACGTCACCACCGAGGCGCGGCCGATGATGATCTCGAGCTACACCGTGCCGGAGGCGAGCGGGCAGTTCTGTCAGCGCGGCGGCCGCTTTGGCTCGCATTCCTCGAACGAGAGCATGGCGCCGGTCTATTACAAGAAGATGGCCTTCATCGCCTTCTTCAATGCCGGCGTGCGCGCGCTCGACATCCGCGATCCCTATCATCCCAAGGAGGTCGGCTATTTCATTCCGGCGATCACGCAGGCAACCGACAAGCGCTGCATTCCGATCGAGGGTGGCGAGCGCTGCAAGGTCGCGATCCAGACCAACAATGTCGAGACCGACGATCGCGGCTACATCTACATCGTCGATCGCGCCAACACCGGGCTGCACATCCTCGAATTGACCGGAGCGGCGCGCGCCGTTGCCGGCCTGCCGAAGTCATGACGATGCGGCGCGCGGTGGCGATCGCGCTCGCAATTGCCGCGCTCGGCGCATCCGGCGTCGCCGCGTACCAGCTTGCGCCGTCGTCGCTGCCGCTATCCGCGCGATGGCGCGAGACCGCCTGGCCGTTCCCGCGCGACGGCTGGCCCGCCGGCCGAGCGTTCCGCTGCGAGGGCGGAGCGTGTGACGGCACCGAGCTGTACATCCGCGCCAAGCGCGGCTTCTGCAATTGCGACAGTGGCGTTGCCGATGACGACGAGGTCGATCGCGTTGCCGACATCGATCTGGTCAACCCGCGCTTTACCGCCGCCGCGGCGGGTGAGGTCGTGCATGTCGGCGAGATGCATGGTCGCGCGCGGCGCTATGATCTCGTCAGAGATGATGGTGCGAGCCACGCCGCGGTCGGCGTTGCGCTCTCGCGGCGCTGCGACCTCTTCATTGCGGTGGCGCAGGGGCGCGGCGAGGCCAACGCGATGCAGCATGCGGCGCTCGCATTCCTGGAGACGCAGGAGATGAAAACCTGGGTGACGGCGGTGCTGGACGGGAAGTAAGTGCCATGCATTAATGCAAGCGAAACGCCATCGAGCAGAGTCCCCCCCCCATGATGTCCATGCAAGCCTATCTCGCCTTTATCGCTGCCTGCATTGCGCTCGCGCTGCTGCCGGGGCCGATCGTGACCCTCGTCATCGCCAACGGCCTGCGCTACGGCACGCGCTCAGCGCTGACCAACATTCTCGGCGTGCAGATGGGGCTGTTGATCGTGATCGGCGTCCTTGCGGTCGGCCTCACCACGCTGATGGCGACGATGGGCTATTGGTTCAACTGGGTGCGCTTTGCGGGCGCGGCCTATCTGGTCTGGCTCGGCATCAAGCTGATCCGCTCTCCGGTCGAGGGCGTCTCCGCCGATGAGCCGCCGCCGCCCCCGCGCGGTGGTTTCCTCCTGCAGGGATTTATCGTGGCGTTGTCGAACCCGAAGCTGCTGGTGTTCTTCGGCGCGTTCATTCCGCAATTCATGGACATGAGCAAGGATCATTTGTCGCAGGTCCTGGTGCTCGGGATCACCTTCATGGTGCTGGCCGGCTTGACCGACGGCATCTACGCGCTGCTTGCCGGTCAGGTCCGCGGCTTCTTCTCGGCGCGCCGCACCCGTCTGGTGTCGCGCGTCTCCGGCGGCTTCATGATCGGCGGCGGCATCTGGCTGGCGCTGATCCGGGCCAAATAACCCCAACAAGTGAGCGTCTGCGCCGGTTGAACCTTCGTCCACGGTAATGCGTCCAAGGATGCATTGCCGCTGACGAGGGATTTTTATCGTGCCGCATTTGCCACCGCTGGTTTACGCGATGCTGCTTGCGCCGCTGGCGCTGATCCTGGTTGCCGCCATCGTCAAGACCTGGCAGGCCCGCGAGGCACGGAGCTGGCCGACGGTGTCAGGCAAGGTCGTCAAGTCGGTCGCCGAGGTGCGCGAGGAGAGGGTGCCCGACGACGAACGCGAGGACGGCTACCGCACGGAGAGCCGCAATTTTGCGAACGTCACTTACGAATATTCCGTCGGCGGTCGCAAGCTGAGATGCAACCGCATCTCGATCGGCGAAGACCTCGGCAATTTCCAGATCGCCGAGAAGCTCGCGAAATATCCCGCCGGCAGCATCGTCACCGTCTACTACAATCCGCGCCACCCCGATCAGGCCGTGCTGGAGCGTGACCTGCCGCAGGGACTGTGGGGCTGTCTCGGCATCGGCTCGGCCGTCGTGGTCGCGATCATCTTCGGCTCGGCGTTTGGCCTCAACCAGAGCTATTCCTGGCTCGCGCATCATATCGGCCGGCCGGATCTTGCGGGCATGGTCGTGGGCTTCGGCGCGTTCGGCCTCGTCATCGCGCTGATGGCGTGGGCCGCGCAGCGGCAGGCTTCGCTGGCGACGCGTTGGCCGGTCGTGCCGGGCACGATCAAGCTGTCGGGAATCGAGGAATATCACGAGGCGAGCGAGCCGGGCGAAGCGCGCGGCGCCGAGATGTTCGGCAAGCGCGTGACCTACACCTACAGCTACCAGAACGTCCGCTACACCAATGAATGCGCGCGCGTCGCGGCCGAAACGCCGTCGGCCTCGAGCAAGATGCTGGAGAAGCTGATGTCGCGCTATCAGGACGGCGCCACTGTGGAGGTCCGCGTCAATCCTGACAATCCCGCCGAGGCCACGCTGGATGCGCGCGGCGACGGCCGCATCGCCTATGTGCTGTGGGGCATCGCCGCGATCTTCGCCGCGCTCGCGCTGTTCGTCGCAACGCGCGGCGGCTAGCCGGCCGACAGCTCCGGCTTCATCTCCAGCTCGATCTCCGCAAAGATCCTTGCCAGCCGTTCGGCCCATTGCTGCTGGCCGGATTGATCCGCGATCAGATCCTGGCGGATCTCGATGCCGGTATTGACGAGACTGCGCGCCTCGCCATGGATGGGGATGGTGTAGTCGCTGAGATCGCTCACCGCATAGGGCTCGTTGTCGCCGACCACGAGATCGCCCTCGGCGCGCAGATGTTTCATCAGCAGCTGCGGCAGCACCTTGTCGCGATTGTACAGCGCGCCGATGTGCCAGGGCCGCGCGACGCCGGCGTAGACAGGCGTGAAGCTGTGCAGCGACACCAGCACCGTCGGCCGCTTCGCATGGATCCGGCTGTCGATCACTGCGTCGATGCGCTGGTGATAGGGCTCGAAGATCTCGCGCCGCCGCGCCGCGCGCTCGCCGTCCGAAATGCCTTCGTTGCGCGGGATCGCGGTCGCTTCTGATATCACGGGGATCGAGCTCGCCACGCCAGGTGGACGGTTGCAGTCGATCACGAGCCGCGAATAGCGCTGCGCGATCAGGTGCGCGTTAAGCATGTTTGCGAGCCGCTCGGCGACGCCGGCGATGCCGATGTCCCAGCCGATATGCCGCGTTATTTCGCTCTCCGATACGCCGAGATCGCCGAGTGCTCGCGGCAGAATGCGGCCGTAATGGTCCGATGTGAGCAGGAAGGGCGATGTGCCCTCTGCATTCACCTCATGCACTGGCGGAATATCGTCGCGGCCCAGGAGTTGATCCATCGCCTCGGCTGTGTTGAAAGCCATCCTGATTGCCTGCCCAAATCACCATGATCTGCCGACGATGCCGCTGCTGACGATTCATCACAAGACCGAATATCGCTACATCAGGCCCGTGGCCTTCGGCGAACACAGATTCATGCTGCGTCCGAGCGACGGCCATGATCTGCGCGTGCTCGCCTCCAGGCTCGGGATTTCGCCCGAGCCAATGTCGCTGCGCTGGATCCACGATGTGTTCGGCAATTCGGTCGCGATTGTCGATTTCGACGCGCGCGCGGACCGCCTGATCTTCGACTGGCGCGTCACCGTCGAGCACAATCCGGTGGACGAGTTCGCGCTGACGCCCGACGATCCCGCCTACTTCTATCCCTTCGCCTACTCCGACGCGGAATTGCCCGATCTCGTCCAGTACATCACGCCGCAATATCCCGACGCCGAGGGCAAGGTCGCGGCATGGGTGCGCGGCTTTCTCGACGAGAAGACGCTATCGCCGACCTTTGATATCCTCAGCCGCATCACGCACGCCATCCGCGAGCAGTTCAAATACCAAAAGCGTCATGCGCCCGGCACGCAAACGCCTAGCGAAACGTTGAAGTTTGGTAGCGGCACCTGCCGCGACTACGCGCTGTTCATGATCGAGGCGCTGCGCCGGCTCGGCATCGCCGCGCGCTTCGTCTCCGGCTACATCTTCGTCCCCGAGGACATCGCGCGGCACCATGTCGGCGGCGGCTCGACCCATGCCTGGGTGCAGGTGTATCTGCCGAGCGCGGGCTGGATCGAGTTCGATCCGACCAACGGCATCGTCGGTACGCGCGATCTCATCCGCGTCGCAGTCGCCCGCGATCCGCGCCAGGCAATCCCGCTGCACGGCATCTATATCGGCACCCAGGACGCGTTCGACGTCATGGACGTCAGCGTCAGGGTGGTCGCGGCCGAGGAGCGCGGTGAGGAGCTGGAAGCGGAGGCTGTGTAGCCCTGTCACTCCGCATCATTGCCAGCTATAGACACCCCCATGACCTCCGATCGTCTCTTCGTCTACGGCACCCTGATGCGCGGCTTCGACCATCCGATGGCGCGGCTGTTGGCGCAGCATGCGGATTTTCTGGGCGAAGCGACGTGCCGCGGCCGCCTCGTCCTCGTGAAGCATTATCCGGGATTGCTGCTGTCCGAGGCATCGTCGGACATCGTGCATGGCGAGCTCTTCGCCTTGCGCGCCGGCGATGAACTCCTGCGCGAGCTCGACATGTACGAGGCCTGCGGCGAGGGCTTTCCGGAGCCGACCGAATATCTGCGCCGGCTGGTCGACGTCACAGGCGCGGATGGTGCGACCGCGCCGGCCTGGACCTATGTCTACAACTGGCCGGTCACTGACCTGCCGCACATCGCGTCCGGCCGCTTTCTCGAGCATTAAGCCTGATCCGGAAAAGTGCGCAGCGGTTTTCCGACAAGATCATGCTCAAACAAAAACTTAAGGCGCGATCTCATCGCGCTTTAGGCCGACAGCACTTCCTTCACCACGCGGACGTCGACCTCGCGTTCGACGTAGCTCCATTCCTCGGTGCGCCTGAGCATGCCCACCAGCTCCTCGAACAGCGAGGCATGCGTGGGGGAAAATTCGAACCAGGTCAGGAAATCGAAGGGCTCGCCGAGATCGCGGCAGTGATAGAGCTGGCGCGCGATCGCAGGCAGGAAGCGCATGCTGCTCGCGATGTGGTGCGACTTGTCTTCGAAGATCCGGCGCCGCTCTTCCTGCGTCAGGTCCCACCAGGCCTGCGATTTGCGGATCGGGATCAGCGCCGCACTGGTCGCCTCCAGCCGGCCGAGACCGGCCTGCACGCTGGCGAGCTGCTGTTTCTCGGGCCGCTCGGTGTAACGCAAATTGCTGGGCACGCCGACCAGCCGCCAGGCATTGCGCGAGGGCACCAGCGGCAGCGCAACGGCCTCGCCGTCGGTCACCGACAGCGCCGGCATGAAGGGCAGGGGCTCGCCCGTCACAGGCGATATCGACGTCACCCGCCAGCCCCCGCTCTGGCCACCCCGAAAGGTCCTGAACATGGCCTATGGAAGCGTGGAACCGGGCGGGGTTCAAGTGGTCTCCCTGTCATTCCGGGGCGATGCGTGCATCGAACCCGGAATCTCGAGATTCTCAGATGCGCGATTGCGCACCATAGTTCGCGCTCCGCGCGCCCCGGAATGACGAAAGGGCTGTGAACAGCGCGCATAATCCCGACAAACCTGACTTTTCGCCGGCCCGTCCCTATATCCCTGATCCCTTCGCCCGACTCACCCCGGTTCGCGCTACACCATGGCCATGCGCTTCACGCCCCAGTTCCTCGACGAGCTTCGTGCCCGGCTTTCGGTCTCCGAAGTCGTGGGCAAGCGCGTCAAGCTGAAGAAGGCGGGGCGGGAGTGGAAGGGGCTGTCGCCGTTCCAGCAGGAGAAGACGCCGTCCTTCTACGTCAACGACCAGAAGGGTTTTTATCACGACTTCTCTTCCGGCAAGCACGGCGACATCATCAGCTTCGTGATGGAGACCGACGGCCTGCCGTTCGCAGAGGCCGTCGAGCGGCTTGCCGGCATGGCCGGCCTGCCGCTGCCGGCGGTGACGCCGAACGCGGCGCGCGAGGAGCAGCGCCGCCGCTCGCTTCATGACGTCATGGAGCTCGCCGCCAAGTATTTTTCGGAAGTCTTGGCCTCGCGCCTGGGTGCAAAGGCGCGCGGCTATCTCGCCGACCGCGCCATCTCGCCGGCGACGCAAGTGCAGTTCCGCCTCGGCTATGCCTCGGCCGATCGCTTCGCGCTGAAAGAGCATCTCGGCAAGCTCGGCATCTCCGTCGAGGACATGGTCGAGACCGGCCTGTTGATCGGCGGCGACGACATTCCGGTGCCCTATGATCGCTTCCGCGATCGCGTGATGTTTCCGATCACCGATCTGCGTGGCCGCGTCATCGCCTTTGGCGGACGCGCGCTGGAGAAGGACGTTCCGGCCAAATACCTGAACTCGCCGGAGACGCCGCTCTTCCACAAGGGCGACAATCTCTACAATCACCAGACCGCGCGCAAAGCCACCCATGATGGCGCATCATTGGTCGTGGTCGAAGGCTATGTCGACGTCATCGCCATGGTCACCGCGGGCTTTGCAGGCGCCGTCGCGCCGCTCGGCACGGCGCTCACCGAAAGCCAGCTCGCGCTGCTCTGGAAGATGGCGGACGAGCCGATCCTTTGCTTCGACGGCGATCGCGCCGGACAGAAGGCGGCGTATCGTGCTGCGGACCTTGCCTTGCCATTTCTCGCGCCCGGGAAGAGCCTGCGTTTCGCGTTGCTGCCGGAGGGACAGGACCCCGACGATCTCGTGCGCTCCGGCGGTCGCGGCGCGATGGAAGAGGTGATCGCGGCGGCGCGTCCGCTCGCCGACATGCTGTGGTCGCGCGAGCTCGAAGGCGGCAATTTCGCCACGCCTGAGCGCCGCGCCGCGCTGGAAGCGCGCATCAAGGAGCTCTCCAACGGCATCCGTGACGAGGTGGTGCGGCGCTATTATCGCGACGAGTTCATCGAGCGGCTGCAGCGCACCTTCTCGCCCGATGGCGGCCGCGGCGGCTTTGCCGGCAGGGGCAATTTCCGCCAGGGAGGCGGCGGCCGCTCCTTCCAGCCCCGCGGCGGGCAGGCGAATCGATTCGGTGGCCAGGGATTTGGGGGAGGATTCGGGCAAGGATTCGGCGGCGGCCGCCGCGGCGGTCCGCCCGGGCCGGCCCCGCTGCCATCAGGCCCCTACCAGGCGGCGAGCCCCCAGCTGGCGGCAAGCCCGATCATGCGCGGCCAGCGCAGCGCCATCTCCCGCCGCGAGGCCCTGATCCTGCAATGCCTGATCAACCACCCCTGGCTGCTGGATGATCACCTTGAGGAAGTGGCCGCCCTCGAGCTGGCCCACCCCGAGGCCCACAAGCTCAGGGCCGGCATCATCGCCGCTTTCGCCAACGACCATCACCACTCGCCGGACCCCGGCGAGCAGGCCGAGAAGATGCGGGCTGACATCGCAAAGGGTGGATTTTCTCAGCTACTTCAAAGGGTTGAGGGCGGCATCACCACCGCGGCGGTGTGGGGCGCCCGCGAGGGCGCGGCGCGGGACGACGTTCTCGCGACCTGGCACCAGCTCGTTGCCTTGCATCGGCAATACCATTCACTACTTAGGGAGTTGAAGGACGCCGAGCTGGCCTTGGGGGAGGACCCCAGCGAGGCCAATTTGGCGTGGCTGCGTGACGTCAAGGCTCGGCTGGCCGAGGTCGACGGTACCGAGGCCCTGATCGAGGGTTTTGGTGAGCTGTCGGGCCGGTTCCAGAAGAGCGTGTGATGAAAGAATCATGCGGACGGCCGCGCCATGTACCGCTAAAAGACTCGCCAAATCCAAGGTTTGGCGGCAAAAACAGGGTTAATCGAGGCTTAACGGTCTTGTAGCACTTTGGCCTCGCGGCCGCAGGCAGAACAGACGCGTCAGGAATGAATCCGCGCAACAGCTGTTGGCACTTCACCTGCATCCGCCGCGACAAAGAGGCTCACGAAGCGTTAGGCAAATCCGGCGAGAGAAAGGTCGGGGGTGGCGAGATATGTGCGCGCCGCCCTTTCCGTGTCGAGATCTGACGAAGCGAGAGCGTCGAGCAACAGGTTCAAGTGATTTCACGCGGGCGCGCGCACGTCTGCATGAAACGCGTTTAGGAGCAATGGATGGCCACCAAGGCAAAGACGCTGCAGGCGAAGGACAAGGAAAAAGACGACAAGGCAGCGGACGCTCCCGAGAAGGATTCCCAGGACGCGCCGTCGCCGTTGCTCGATCTGTCCGACGCGGCAGTGAAGAAGATGATCAAGCAGGCCAAGAAGCGCGGCTTCGTGACCTTCGATCAGCTCAATGAAGTTTTGCCGTCCGACCAGACCTCGCCCGAGCAGATCGAGGACATCATGTCCATGCTCTCGGACATGGGCATCAACGTCACCGAAGCCGACGATAGCGAAGGCGAGGAAGACAAGGACGAGGGCGAGGACGAGACCGACAACGAACTCGTCGAGGTCACCCAGAAGGCCGTCACCGAGGTCAAGAAGAGCGAGCCGGGCGAGCGCACCGACGATCCCGTGCGCATGTATCTGCGCGAGATGGGCACGGTCGAGCTGCTGTCCCGCGAAGGCGAAATCGCCATCGCCAAGCGCATCGAGGCCGGCCGCGAGGCGATGATCGCGGGCCTCTGCGAAAGCCCGCTGACCTTCCAGGCCATCATCATCTGGCGCGACGAGCTCAACGAAGGAAAGATCTTCCTTCGCGACATCATCGATCTCGAAGCCACCTATGCCGGCCCCGATGCCAAGGGCGGCATGAACAATGCGATGATCGCAGGCCCCAACGGCGAGAACGGCGAGGCGCCGGCCGAGGGCCAGGCGGCAGCTAGCGTCGGCGCGCCCGCGCATGTCGCGCCGCCCGCCGCGCCCCCGGCACCGACCCCGTTCCGCGCGGCCCCTGCCGGTGGCACGGAAGCCGGTGAGGAGAAGGATCCGGCCGAGGCTGCGGCCGAGTCCGACATGGACGACGACGAGTTCGAGAACCAGATGTCGCTCGCGGCCATCGAGGCCGAGCTCAAGCCGAAGGTTGTCGAGATCTTCGACAAGATCGCCGACAGCTACAAGAAGCTGCGCAAGCTTCAGGAGCAGGACATCCAGAACCAGCTCCAGAACGAGTCGCTCTCGCCGCACCAGGAGCGCAAGTACAAGAAGCTGAAGGACGAGATCATCGTCGAGGTGAAGTCGCTGCGCCTCAACCAGGCCCGTATCGATTCGCTCGTCGAGCAGCTCTACGACATCAACAAGCGCCTCGTTTCGCATGAGGGCCGCCTGATGCGCCTCGCCGACAGCCACGGCGTCGCGCGCGAGGATTTTCTGCGCAACTACACCGGCTCGGAGCTCGATCCGCGCTGGCTCAACCGCGTCTCGAAACTGTCGGCCAAGGGCTGGAAGAACTTCGTCCATCACGAGAAGGACCGCATCAAGGACCTCCGTCACGAGGTGCATCAGCTCGCAGCGCTGACCGGCCTCGAGATCGTCGAGTTCCGCAAGATCGTGCACTCCGTGCAGAAGGGCGAGCGCGAGGCACGCCAGGCCAAGAAGGAGATGGTGGAAGCCAACCTCCGCCTCGTGATCTCGATCGCCAAGAAATACACCAACCGCGGCCTGCAATTCCTCGACCTGATCCAGGAAGGCAATATCGGCCTGATGAAGGCGGTCGATAAGTTCGAATACCGCCGCGGCTACAAGTTCTCGACCTACGCGACATGGTGGATCCGCCAGGCGATCACGCGTTCGATCGCCGACCAGGCCCGCACCATCCGCATTCCCGTGCACATGATCGAGACGATCAACAAGATCGTGCGCACCTCCAGGCAGATGCTCAACGAGATCGGCCGCGAGCCTACTCCTGAGGAGCTCGCCGAAAAGCTCGGCATGCCCCTGGAGAAGGTCCGCAAGGTCCTCAAGATCGCCAAGGAGCCGCTCTCGCTGGAGACGCCCGTCGGTGACGAAGAGGATTCACATCTCGGCGATTTCATCGAGGACAAGAACGCGATCCTCCCGATCGACGCCGCGATCCAGTCGAACCTGCGCGAAACGACGACGCGTGTGCTGGCGTCTCTGACGCCGCGCGAAGAGCGCGTGCTGCGCATGCGCTTCGGCATCGGCATGAACACCGACCACACGCTGGAAGAAGTGGGGCAGCAGTTCTCGGTGACGCGCGAGCGTATTCGCCAGATTGAAGCGAAGGCGTTGCGGAAGCTGAAGCATCCGTCGCGGTCAAGGAAGCTGCGGAGCTTCCTGGATAATTAAGATGTGAAGACGTCGCTCGACTTCGACTGGGCGGGGCAATATCCGCGCCTCGCCCCGGATGACTCAAGGTGTGTGGAGGGGCGATGTCGAGCAAGAAGGACGTTCTTCACGATCTTAGCTTCGGCAATCAGATCGCTGAGGAAGAAAAGGACACGCTGAAGGATTACTTCGTTCAGACATCTTCGTGGCAGCGGATTCTTCGTGGAGAGATTGACGTAATCTATGGACCAAAGGGCGCCGGAAAGAGCGCCATTTATGTTTTGGTACAGGATTATGTTGATTATCTCTTCGACAAACGTGTTCTGCTCGTTTCTGCTGAGCACATTCGCGGTGACCCCGCCTTCAAGAGCCTGACGCTTGATCCGCCCACGGGCGAGCGCGAATTTACCAATCTATGGAAGCTGTACTTCATGACGCTCATAGCTAGGGCGCTCGATGATTACGGGATGAAAGGAGCAGATATCGAGAAGCTGCGTGCCGTTCTCCAGGAGAATGGCTTGTTGCCATCGCAATCAACTACGCTTGGCGCGATTCTCAAGCTCGTTCAAACCTACGTGCGCAAGTACTCGAATCCATCGGCGGTCGAGGGTGGTGTCCAAGTTTCCGCGGAGGGTATGCCGAAATTTTCTGGTAAGCTTACTTTTGACGATCCTACCCCCGAAAATGAAAAGAAGGGTTTCGTATCAATCGACCAACTCTTTCACCTAGCTAATCAATCGCTCGGCGCCGCCCACTACAAGGTATGGGTCTTGTTAGATCGCCTCGATGTGGCGTTTGACGAGTCGTCGGAGTTGGAAAAGAACGCCCTAAGGGCCTTATTTCGCGCGTACCGGGACATTCGCAAATTCGACAATGTCGTCGTGAAGGTATTTCTACGAACTGATATTTGGGAGCGAATTGCAGATGTCGGCTTTCGTGAAGCCACCCATATTTCTCGCGATATTACGCTCAAATGGGACAAGAACTCTTTGCAGAATTTGATTGTCCGTCGCCTTCTGAATAACAAAAAGGTCGTTGATTTCTACGGCGTGAAACGGGAAAAAGTCCTTGAAGACTACAGCGCGCAAAACGACTTTTTCTATCGTGTTTTTCCAGAGCAAGTTGAACTTGGCGAAAAACAGTCCTCTACAATGGATTGGATCATAAAGCGCAGCACAGATTCTCGCAACGATCCCGCGCCGCGCGAGATTATCTTCTTCCTAAACAAGGTGGTTGAGCATCAGGCCGCGCGTTTGGAGAGAGGCGAAGAAGTCCCCGATGGCGATGCGCTTTTTGATCGCGCTGTCTTCAAGGAAGCGCTGCCGGAATTGTCCGAGTATCGGACCACAAGAATGCTTTATGCTGAATATCCCGATCAGAAGAAGTTCATTGAAAAGATGCGGGGCGAAAAAGCCGAGCAAAGCATTGCCACGCTCGCGGGACTGTGGGGAGTTGGTGAAGAGGAGGCGAAGTCCATTGCTCAGAAACTGACGGACATCGGCTTCTTCGAGCAGCGGGGTTCGCGTGATAATCTCACCTTCTGGGTGCCGTTTATGTATCGTCCTTACTTGAACTTGGTTCAGGGCAAGGCCGAAGCCGATCAATAGAAAGCTTAGGGCGAAGCGAGGTTGCCTAAACGGAGCATATGCTCACCGTCTACTACAACACCCGCTGCCCCGTCTGCGATGCCGGCATCGACTGGCAGCGCAACAGGCTGCTGGCGCTGGTGCGCAGCGGTGCGGTCGAGTTCAAGGACATCAACGAACAGCCTGACGCGCTGGCGCAGTTTGGCGCCTCGCTCGACGACATCAGGCGCCGTCTGCACGCGACCGACGAGGCCGGCCGGCTCATCGTCGGTGCGGATGTTGCGGTCGTGCTGTGGCGGCTGACGACGGGGGAGCGGTGGTTTGCGGCGCTGCTGGGCAATCGCGTGACGTTGCCGTTCACGCGGTTTGTCTACGACCGGTTTGCCGATCTGCTGTTTGCCTGGAATAAAAGGAGCGGGCGCTGGTGAGGGGGCGCCTGGAGCATCGTCGCTAGATTGAATTGATTGGCCGCGGACTCTGACACCTCTCCCCAGCGGGGAGAGGTCGATTTGCGCCTCTCGATGCGAAGCATCGTCGCGTGCAAATCGGGTGAGGGGGTGCAGCACCGGTGAGACCGTAAACCCTCACCCGGCGCGCGGGACGATGCTTCGCAAGGATGGGTTGAACTCGTGCGAAACCCATCATTCCTGTTGTCGCCACGACTGAGGGTGCGGGGCGCTAGATTGAAGATGGGTTTCGCAAGGGCTCAACCCTACGCGCTCATGAAAGATCGAGTGGGACGTTTGCCCTACGAGACAACCCGGGCCAGATGGGAATTTACCCGCCTGTTACATTGCTGCAACATCGGGAACGCCTTTCGTTTGCTATTCTTCGGTCTGTTTTGCGTCTCCAAATTGCTGAAGATTGCATTGGTTCGAGTTTTAAGTGCACAGGTTTTTGAAAGCGACCATTTCGCCTCGGCCATTCCGGCCGCAGTTCACTCATATCGGGTCGCGGAGATCTGCGCGTCTGCGCAGGCGCGTGGCCGCAATGCTGGCCAGTTCGCTTTTCGCCGCCACCGCTCATGCGCAGAATGCGACCTGGCTCGTCAGCCCCGGAAGCAATGACTTCGATACGGCAGCCAACTGGAACCCCGCCGTCGTGCCGACCGGCACGGCCACTTTTGGTGCCTCGAACACCACCAGCCTGACATTCTCGGCTGCTACCACGGTCGACGCCTGGACGTTTTCGGCGAGCGCCTCAAACTATAACTTCAACAATGCCAACGCGCTCACGTTCAGCGGCGCAGGTATCACCGTCAATGGCGGCAGCGTCGCCATCACCAATACGCTCTCAATTGCTTTCATCAATTCCGCCACAGCCGGCAACGTCACGATCACCAACCCCGGCGTCATCGCTTTCCAGAATTCCGCCAACGCCGGAAGTGCCAGAATCGACAATACAGGATTGATCGATTTTGCCGACACGACGAGCGCCGCCGCGGCCGTCATCAACAGCAACAGCGGCGGGCTTCTTCAATTTCGCATCAACTCGACGGCCGGTGGCGCAACCATCACGACGGGCAACGGCTCCAGCACGACATTCGCCGATCAGTCGTCGGGTGGAACGTCGCGTCAGATCGTGAGCACTGGTGGCGTGCTCGATATTTCCTTTGTGAGCGTGCCAGGCGGCCTTGCAATCGGCTCTCTCGAGGGCGGCGGTGCCGTCAGCCTGGGCCGCAATAGGCTGACGGTCGGCGGCAATGGCCTGTCGACGACCTTTTCCGGAGTGATTCAGGACGGCGGCTTCAATGGAGGGACAGGAGGCAATCTCGTCAAAGTGGGCTCTGAGACGCTCACGCTCTCCGGCGCCAACACCTACACCGGCATGACGACGGTGAATGGCGGCACGTTGATGGTCAACGGCAGCATCGGCAGCTCGACCGTCAACTCTGGCGGCATCCTCGGCGGCACCGGCACGGTCGGAACAACGCAGGTCAATGCGGGCGGTATATTTGCGCCCGGCTCGGGGGCTCCCGGCACCTCGATGACAGTCGCCAGCCTCGCCTTCCAGCCCGGCGCGATCTACCAGGTGCAGGTCAATTCTTCGACCACGAGTTTTGCCAACGTCACCGGCGCCGCATCGCTCGCCGGCACGGTACAGGCGATTCTTGCGCCAGGGTCCTTTGTCACCAGGCAATTTGACATTCTGCGTTCGGGCGGGCTCAACGGCACGACCTTCTCGGCGGTGACCAATTTGCCGGGCTTCGGAACCACGCTCAGCTACAGCGCCACCGACGTTTTCCTGAACCTGACGGCGAATCTGGGTCAGGGCAGCGCGCTCAACGTCAACCAGCAAAACGTCGCGACCAGCATCAACAACTTCTTCAACAGCGGCGGTTCTCTGCCGCCCGCCTTCCTAAGCCTGTTTGGATCGGGCGGTGCAAGCCTCGGCAATGGGCTGACGCAGTTGTCGGGCGAAGGCGCCACGGCATCGCAGCAGACCACCTTTCAGGTCATGGACCAGTTCATCGGCCTTTTGACCGATCCGTTCATGGGCCGGGGCGACGGCATCAATGTGACGATCGCGCCGACGGGCTATGCGGAGGGCAGCGAGGCGAGCGGCTTTGCCGCCAACCGCAAGAGCGATGCGTTCCCGATGTTTACCAAGGCGCCGGCGACGCCGTTCGTGCAGCGCTGGAGCGTGTGGGCGGCGGGCTTTGGCGGCTCGCAATCGACGAGCGGCGATGTCGGCCTCGGCTCCAACGGTACCACCAGCCGCATCGCCGGCACCGCCGTCGGCGCGGATTACCTGTTCTCGCCCGACACGCTCGCCGGCTTCGCGCTGGCCGGTGGCGGCACCAGCTTTGCCCTGAATAACTTCAGCACGGGACGGTCGGATTTTTTCCAAGCCGGTGCTTACGTCCGTCATACCGAGGGGCCGGCCTACATCACCGCCGCGCTCGCTTATGGATGGCAGGACATCACCACCAATCGCACCGTGACGATCGCCGGCACCGACCAGTTCCGCGCTGAGTTCAACGCCAACGCCTATTCGGGACGCATCGAGGGCGGCTACCGCTTCATCGCGCCATGGGTCGGCGGTGTCGGCATCACGCCCTACGCGGCCGGACAGTTCACAACGTTCGATCTGCCGGCCTATGCCGAAACCGCGATCGTAGGGACACCTGCCTTTGCGCTCAACTATGGCGCAAGGAGCGTGACCGACGCGCGGAGCGAATTGGGTCTGCGCAGCGACAAGTCCTTTGCCATCCAGAACGGCGTGATGACATTGCGCGGCCGCCTTGCCTGGGCGCATGATTTCGATCCCAACCGTTCGATCGGCGCGACTTTCCAGGCCTTGCCTGGCGCATCCTTTGTCGTCAACGGCGCAAGGCAGGCGTCCGATTCCGCACTCACCACGGCGAGCGCCGAAATGAGGTGGACCAACGGCTGGTCGGCCGCAGCAACGTTCGAGGGCGAGTTCTCGAGCGTGACGCGCAGTTATGCCGGCAAGGGAGCGGTTCGTTACGTTTGGTAATGTCCGAATGTGTAAACGGACATGCCGTGGTCGCCCGGCGATGCCCGTTTTTTGCGGGTAAGCCGACATTTGGATGTATGAGTACACGTCCTGGTGCTGGCGTTTCGCAACGTCACGCGGCACAAGAGCCGGTGCTGATGGCCAGCCTACTTCTTCTTCGCCCCAACCCGCTCGATTTCCTTGATCTCCAGCGGCGGACGGCCGCTCTTTTCCGCGATCTCGCGGTCCTGCTCCATGATGAAGCTGCGCGCGGGTTCGTCGCCGTCGAGGCCGCCGAGCAACTCGGCGGGCACGCGGCGGTTGGAGCGCTGGGAGCCGTCTTCGTAGACGACGTTGAAGAAGGCGAATTCGCCTTTGGGGTTGGTTCCGGGTTTCTTGGCCATGGCGGGCTTGTCGTCGATCAGGGCGCCGCAGTCAAATGACTTCGGCTGATATCGACATGCTTCGCGGCCCGGAATACCGGCCGGAGCTGCTCTGTTGTGCCTGTTTCGGGACGCAGCGGCTTTTCGGCTTGCAGCGGCCTTGTGCCTGCGAGCGGCCTGTCACCTCAATAAACGGCGGGCCGATAAGCCCGCCGTTTATTGTTGGTCTTCAGCGTCGCCCGGGGCTGGCAGGGCAACAACCTGAGATAGAATGCTATCGCTTGCGCTCTGCGATGGCAAGGCAAATCGCAGCAGTGACGATGTCGCAGCCAGCGCATCAGATATGCAGATGACGTTATCAGCGGGTTCCCGCGATCTCGAAAAGCAGATGCTTGGATAATCGAAATAGTTTGTTCATCTTGCGCGACTCTCGCAATGCAATGAGAGCGCGTATGCACTGTGATGGTGATTGAGACGGCATCTCCTTCCCGTTGTATGCACGAGGTGTCCGTCGCGTGCATGCAGATCGTTGTTGTCGGTGCGTTGCACACATCACATTGGGCGTGTCTGTCGCGGAACTCTCTCTGCGGCCAATCGCGATGTGAGGCCGCCGCTCCCTCCGTCATCTCTTGGCTTGCGACCCTGCGCCATGATCGCACTGCCCATCGCGGCGGAGCCGAAGGTGATGACGAACGAGGCGAGCAGCAACGCGAGCCCGATGCCTGGCGCGCGATCGGCGAAGATCAACTCGCGCAGATGTCCGGGATTGAGCCAGAGCAATCCGCCGACGAGCAGCGCGGCGGCGCAGGCGCCGATCGCCAGGTTAATGGCGAGCAGGCGAAACAGCGGGACGCGTAGCAGCGAGGGGCGGAGTGATGTGCTGTCGTTGGGCATTGATGGCTGCCTCATGCTGGCTGCAACCGGACGGGGCGATGGCATGATCATCATACGCGCGCGCTGCGCGCCCAGGGAATGACGGGAGGCGCGCACAATTTCAACATCCCACATCGCCTGCACCGGGATGTTGATGCGCATCAAACGCCCTTACGGCGCCACCAGTTCCACGCGCCGGTTCAGCGCGCGGCCGGCCTCGGTCGCATTGGAGCCGACCGGCGCCAGCAAGCCGACGCCGGCGGTGCGCAGCCGCGTCTGCACGATACGAAAGCTCTTCACCAGCTCGGCGGCGACAGCCTCGGCGCGGCGCTTCGAGAGGTCGAGATTGTATTCATAGGCGCCCTGACTGTCGGTGTGGCCGACGATGAAGACGCTCAGCTGCGGCTGGCTGGTCAGCAGCTTTGCGATCTGCTCCAGCGTCGGGCGGCTCTCCGGCTTCAGCACTGCCTTGTCGGTGTCGAAATAGATCCCGTAGAGCGCGATGTGGCCGGTCTCGCCAAGACCCTTCGCCATTGCGGCGGCATCGACCATCTTGTTCGCGATCGCCCCAAGTTCCGCGACTGTGACCTGCGCCGTGATATCCTGGTTGTTCTGGCTGACGATGACGCTGGCCCAGGTCTCGCGCCCGCCCTCGGTCTTGCGGCCGGCGTAATAGCGGTAGTTGAAGCCGTCGACCCACATCTGCGGGACCGGCAGCGTGTCGATGCTTTCGGTGAAGGGAATGGCGCCGCAGGCGTCGGTGTCGCAGGCGAGCAGTGTCTCGAAGCCGGCCTTCGCCAGCTGTGTCTCGAAATTCCTGGTGACTTCGAGGATCGACGGGCCCGGATTGGTGCGATAGGCGATACGGACGATGCGGCCCTCCAGCCGCCGCGCATCGGTCGGCTGGCCGTCCCTGAAGGCGGCCGCCTGCATCCGCGTCGCGTCAAAGTCCTTCACCACATAAGCTGTGGCGACACTGCCGGCGAAGCGGCCAATGCCGGGATAGTCGCGCGCGCCGGGCACATCGCGTGTCTGGGCGGAGGCCGGGGCTTGAAGGGAGAGCAGGGCGGCAAGGACAAGCGATCCGAGGATGTGTTTCGGTGCGGGCATCGGCACTCTCTACGGGTTCAAGGGAAAGGGGCGCAGAAATTAGTCGCGCGCACCGCGCCGCCGGTTCTCCCCGGCGGCCATCCGCTTGTCGATGGCCGAAAAAAATCGCCCTCACGCCGCCGGCGCGATCCGCTCATCCGCCTTGGTCCGCTGCATCTGCTGACGCTCCATCATGTCCTGCCAGAGCGTTGCGATACTGGCCTGCGTCTGCGGCGCGATCAGGCAATGGCCCTCATTGTCGAAGCCGCAGAACCGAACGGACGGGTCTTTCCTGACCACGGTCAGCGCCTGGTTGATCATTTCGAGGCAGGTCATGACCTGTTCGATCGCTTGAAGCCGGGTGTGGTGCAGGATGTCCATGAGGCGGAACGTCATCACCGCGGGCTGGCCGTAGGTGATGCCAGGCCGGCCGAATTCGAACAGCACGTTCACTGCCGGAAACGTGCCGCGGATGTGCTCGAGCACGCCGGCCATATCGTCGACGCTGCAGGCGACAAGATGGGCGGTTTGAGCGGGTGCGGCGACGGGCGGTCGCGGCGCAAGTCCGAGCGAATTGATCACCTCCTGCTCGATCCATTGCCGCACCGGTGCGGGCGCGTTGCGGATCTGATCCGTGGTCAGGGTAATTCCGGTCATAGGCTGGTCTCCGCGGCAGGACGCTCCTGTTTGCTCCAGTCTATGAACGGGGGCATGAGGCACGTTGATGCGGATCAAACCTGCAGCCTTGACGCTGGTCGCTTTCCATGGGCGCTTCGCGGGCGGTCGCCAACGTTTGGAGTCTGCGATGCTGGCATAATATCCCTGTTTTGCCCGACGGTTCAACTTTAATTCGGGAAAACAAAATATGCGGCCGCTTCGCTTCTACTGTGCATGGGGTTGTTTTCGGGTTTTTGTTCGATGCCGTCAGGCGCGAGCATCCGACGTGACCGGTTCTGCTGTCGCTTTGACGCGAATCCAGTTCCCGGGCATGATCGCCTTCCGTTTCGCCACTGCAGAGGACTCCTTCTGATGTTGAGACCGCTTCTCGCCGCCGCCATCATCGTCACGCTGGCCGGCGGGTCGGCCGAGGCCGCGCGCTGCGGCGGCGACTTCAACAGCTTCGTCGCCAGCATGGGCGCGGAGGCGCAAGCCGCCGGCGTCTCGGCGGGCGTGACCAGCGCGGCGTTCAGCGGCATCACGCAGGACGGCGCCGTGCTCGCCTTCGACCGGCGCCAGCGCTACACCTTCAACAAGAGTTTTGAGCAGTACGTCTCCACCCGCGTCGGCCCCGGCCGCATCAATGGCGGGCGCGCATTGCTTCAGCGTCACGCCGCGCTGCTGTCGCGCATCGAGCAGCAGTTCGGCGTGCCCCGGCAGATCCTGGTCGCGATCTGGGGGCTGGAAAGCGATTTCGGCAAGGGCGACATGGGCAAGCTGCCCGTGATCCGCACGCTAGCGACGCTCGCGCATGATTGCCGCCGCACCGAGTTGTTCCAGGGCGAGCTGCTCGCCGCACTGAAGATCGTGCAGCGCGGCGATCTGCCCTTGCGCGACCTCATCGGGGCCTATGCCGGCGAGATCGGCCAGACCCAGTTCCTGCCGTCGTCCTACATCAAATACGGCGTCGATTTCGACGGCGACGGCCATGTCGACCTCCGCCACAGCGTCGCCGACGTGCTGGCCTCGACCGCGAACCTCTTGCACTCCAACGGCTTCAAGATGGGACAGCCCTATGACGAAGGCTCGGCCAATTTCGAGGCGATGCGCGAGTGGAACAGGGCCGTGATCTACCGCAAGACGATCGGCTATTTTGCGGACCGGCTGGTGGGGCAGTAACCGCATACTCTCGTAAGGTGGGCAAAGGCGCTCTTGGGCCGTGCCCAAGTTCCCTTCGTTGTTGGAAACTCGTGGGCACGCTCCGCTTTGCCCACCCTCCGGCAGCGCGGTGTGTGGCTCGACCGTCGCGCCCCTACTTCCCCTTGCCAATCTTCTCCAGCCGCCGCTGCAACGGTGCCCAATAGGTCCCCGGGCGGAAGCGCTGCAGGATGTCCATGAACCTGGCGTCGTTGCCGATCAGGATGCGCGGCTCGTTGCGCTCGATGCCCCTGATGATGCGCAGCGCCGCATCCTTCGGCGTCGTCTTCGCCGCACTCTCGAACCGGTCGATCGCCTGCGCGCGCCGCGCATTGTCGGTGACGCCGACCCCGGTGCGCGACGAGCGCGCGATGGACGTCGCAACACCGCCGGGATGCACCACCGACAGCCGCACCGGGCTGCCCGCCACCGCAAGCTCGTGCCGCACGCTCTCGGAAAAGCCGCGCACCGCGAATTTCGCCGCCGCATAGGCCGATTGCCCCGGCGGCGCGATGATGCCGAAGATCGAGGAGATGTTGACGATGTGCGCCTCTGCTTGCGTCTTCAGATGCGGCAGGAAGGCGCGGGTGCCGTGCACCACGCCCCAGAAATTGATGTCGAACAGCCAGTCCATCTGCGTCTGGTCGATCTCCTCGAACGTCCCCATCAGCGCCACGCCGGCATTGTTGATGACGATGTTCAGCGCGGGATGCGCTGCAAGTGCATCGCGCGCGAATTGGGCGATGTCGTCGGGCTCGCCGACATCGACCCGGTGCACGCTGATCTTGCGTTGCGCGCCGATCTCGGCGGCAAGCGTCTTCAGCCCGGCCTCGTCGCGATCGGCGAGCGCGAGATCGCAGCCGCGGTTTGCAAGTTCAATCGCGAGCGCACGGCCGATACCGCTGGCCGCTCCCGTGATGGCGGCGGCGCCGCGAATCATCGTCATGGTTGGCTCCTTCAATCTCGAAATGGAACTTCAATGTACATATTTTCAGTTTGGAACCGAACCATATCGCCTCTCGTCCCCTTAACCCGCGTGACTTGAAGCGGATGCGAGCATTGGAGCAGCCAGATGGTACAGGCCCAGCCATATCGAGCGACCGCGTTGATCGTTGAGGACGATGCCATGCAGCGGGAGATGCTCTGCCTCCTGCTCGAGGAGAGCGGCTACCAGGTCATCCAGTGCGAAAGTGCGGAAGCCGCCGAGCGCGTGCTGGACAAGAACGCCGCCGCGCTCTGCCTGATGATGACCGACGTGCAGCTGGCCGGCCGCATGAACGGTGTCGAGCTGGCCTACGTCGCCAAGGACCGCAATCCGAAGCTCGACGTCGTCGTCACCTCGGGCCGTCCCCTGGCGCAGGCGTTGCCCGACGGCGCAAAATTCTGGGCCAAGCCCTGGGCGCCGCTGGACGTGCTGCGCGAAGCCGAGATCGCCCAGCTGAACTGAGGCGCGCTGACCGGGTCGTGACTTCTCGGCAAGCATCCGGGGTGGTAGGGGACAAGGCATGTCCTGGTCCTTCCTGCTCACCTCGCTGATCGTCGTCGCCTCGCCCGGCACCGGCGTGCTCTACACCCTGGCTGCGGCACTCACCCGCGGCTCGCGCGCCAGCGTGGCGGCGGCGTTCGGCTGCACGCTCGGGATCGTGCCGCATATGGTTGCGGCGATGCTCGGGCTTGCCGCGGTGCTCCATACCAGCGCGCTCGCCTTTGCCGCGTTAAAATGGTGCGGCGTCGCCTATCTGCTGTACATGTCCTGGCAGGCGCTGCGGGAGACGGGGGCGCTGGCGGTCGAGGGCGAGATCAAGGAGCGCTCGAGCGGCCGGGTCATCGTCACCGGCTTCCTGATCAATATCCTCAACCCGAAACTCTCGATCTTCTTCCTCGCCTTCCTGCCGCAATTCATCGCCGTGGACGAGGCCCATGTGCTGGCGCGGATGCTGGAATTGAGCGGCGCCTTCATGGCGATGACCTTTGTGGTGTTCGTTATCTACGGCCTCTGCGCCGCCTCCGTGCGCGAGCGCGTCATCTCCCGACCCGGCGTGATGGCCTGGCTGCGCCGCTCCTTTGCGGCGGGGTTTGCCCTGCTCGGTGCCAAGCTGGCGTTTGCAGAACGGTAGCCAATAAAAAAGCGGGCCTCGCGCCCGCCATCCTCAAACTCTCTTAGCCTTACCTGACGCCCGGGCGGAGCGTGCTCCACCCGGGCAAAAGACATCCGCGCTACTTCTTCTTCGCGGCCTTCTTGGCCTTTTTCTTCGTCGCCTTCTTCGCCTTCTTCGCTTTCTTAGCCATAGGATCCTCTTAAGGGTTAATGGTGAAACGCGACACGAGGATCGCTCGGCGGAGGGCCAGCCTCGCAACATCCTCGATGACAAACTCAGCAGATTCGCGCGTCCATGCCCCGCGCTGTCACATCTGTGTCATCGCGTTATCCACAGCTCAGATGCGTTTTCAGGTGATTTTGGTCCGCGAATCCGCTTCGCAGGTCTCCTGCGACGCGATCGCGCATCGCCGCCGGCGACGTGCCTAACGATCCGATAACCGGGACGCGGCGTTCATGAATCCAAAACCAAGGGCGCGCTTTCGAAGATCGCAGTGAGGTTCCGTTAAGCGCAACCCGCGCATGATCCTCCGCAAGAACACGGGGACGGGGTCATGGACGAACTTCTGCTGGGGACAGGGGGCGGAACGCTGCGCGTATCGCGGACGCCATGCTGAATGTACCGACGCTTTGGACGGTCTTCGTCGTCAACTTCCTGGCGTTGGGCCTGATCTGGGCCTACGTGACGCGCTCCTATCCGAAATTCGAGGCCGCGCGCTACTGGATGGCGTCAGCCTTCCTTGGAGCTGTCGGCGCGATGACGGCGCTGATCCACCTGTTCGTCGATTCTCCAATTCCACTTCTGTTCGCGGGCGCTGGCATCATTGCGGCGAGTTGCCTCTCGGCGATGGGAATTCAGCGCTTCTATGATCGCCCGATCTATCTGCGCCTCATGGTCGGGACGGCGGTTGTCAGCGTCGCCGGTGTCGTGCTGTTCAAGATCGGCTTCGACCAGCTGCAGCTGCGTATGCTGAGCTACACGATCGGGCAGGGCCTGCCGCTGGCGCTGTCGTTACGCCTGTTGCTGTCGCCGCCGGAAGGCCGGGTCAGCCCCGGCGCGCGGCTATCCGGCATCGTCATCCTCATCATCATCGCGGTCTTTGTGGCACGCGCGGTCGGCAATTCGCTCGGCGGCGACTTTTCGGCGATAGCTGGCACCCAGGCCCACGGGGTCATGTTGCTCGGGCTTCTGTTTCTGTCGATGACCCTCAATTTCGGCTTCCTGCTGATGGCGATGGATCGCCTGCGCAACGAGGTCGCCGACCTTGCGCTGCTCGACGATCTCACCGGTGTCGCCAACCGTCGCCATTTGTTGCAGCGGCTGAGCGAGGAATGCGCACGTTCGGAGCGCAGCGGCGAGCCGTTCTCGCTGCTGGTGATCGATCTCGACGGGTTCAAGACCGTCAACGATACCTACGGCCACGCCGCGGGCGACGCCTGCCTCCAGCATTTCACCCTGATGGCGCAGACGCGCCTCCGGCCGGGCGACATGCTTGCCCGGACCGGTGGTGACGAGTTCTGCGTCGTGCTGCCGTCCTCGTCCCTGCGCGAGGGCGCGCTGATCGCCCGGCGTATCCTCGAGGTTTGCCGCCAGGATGCCGCCGGCTGCTCCGGCAACGACATCCCGATCGCGATCTCGATCGGCGTTGCGGAATGGGATCGCGGCGTCGGCCAATTCCCGGACAAGCTGATCGCCCACGCCGATCATGCCCTCTATGCCGCCAAGAAGAACGGCAAGAACGATTTTGCGATTTACGATCAGGCCCCGCCGCTCTCGCCGGAGCCGGTCGAACCCGCGCGCAAATTTGCCTAGATCCTGCTACGCTGCGATCCGTCGTTGGATCCTGTGATGATATCTCGCCTCGTTGCGGCGCTTCTCGCCGCCTTCCTGGTCTTCCCTGCTGCCGCCATGGACGCCGAGCTGGCGAGGCTGGCGCGCAGCACCGGCACGCCCGATATTCCCGGCCTGAAGATCGTCTGGCTGGCGCCGTGGGGCGATGTCGCTGATGCCCATGCCTGGCGCAATATCATCGTGCACCAGACCGAAGGGCCGACGGGTTCGGCGCGCGGCGGCGCGCAGGAGCAGTTCAAAAATCCCACCCGGCGCGGCGTGATGGTCTGGGTCGAGACCGACGGCACGGTCTACTGGTCGGTCGCGGACAATCTGGTCCCGACCCATACCGACGGCGCCAACCGCAACGACAACAAATACGTCGACAACAGCACGACCTACCATCAGGTCGTGCGCGACAATTCGATCGGCGTCGAGTTCGCCGGCAACTATCCCGATGTCGCGATCGGTCCGACCGAAGCGCAGGTCGCGGCCTGGAAGATCCTGGTCAAGGTCCTCCGCGCGCGCTACGGCATCCCGCTCGATCACGTCTATGCCCACAACTGGATCGACTTCAAGGACGCCCGCTATTGCGAAGGCTGCTGGCTCGCGACGCTGGCAAGGATTTGGGGGGAGTAGTCGGGTGCCGGCAACCGGAGGCCGAGACCTCCGGCGCCTGGTGGCATCGTCATCCCTGCGCCGGGCGAGCCTCCCATGCGCGAGGAAACGCCTTGGGAAGATCGGCGCAGGGCTTGGTGACGATCTGGTGCGCGTCGCGCCAGATCACCTCGCGCTGGCGTGCGGTCGTGATCGTGCGCACCGGCAAGCCACCCTCTTCGAGCAGCCAGGCGCAATAGCGTGCTCGGCTGACGCATTCGCGTGCCACGGGATCGAACCAGCAGATGCCCCAGATCGTATCGCGCCGCTTGAAGTGCCGCGCGATCCGTCCAGGAATAGGCAGATGCTTCGCGAACCAGTCGAATTGGTCCGCGAGCTCGTGCCGGACCCAGTCCGGACAACTGTTGCGCTGGATGTACCAGGCCGCGCGAAAGAACCCGCTCTCCACGCGGCTGTGCGGGTGGATGAGCGGTGTAACGAACCGCAAATACATGACGCCACGGCGCGACGCCGTCTTGCGTCACGCCCCTCGTAGCCGAATGAAATCGATGGAGAGCAGCCGCGAAGCTGCGTTCAGCCTATGACCGATGGCCGATCAAGACGGCGGCGGTCAGAACGTATCGATCTGCTAATCATGCCGCCTCCCTGGAAAGCGCTGAACAAAAAAGGGCGCGACCTCGCGCCGGGGCGGCAGCACATACACCAGCAGGCGTTCTGCGACAAGCGTGATCGATCGGAATGATCGCTGCGCGCCGGAACGACAGCTTACACCGGCTGCGACATCCAGCCGAACAAGCGCCGGATCAATCCCACCTGCTCCGGTAATTCGGGTGGGCCGTCGGCGGCCAGCACGCGCTTGAGGAAGAAATCCAGAAACACCAAGTCGTTCGGCTCGGTGACGGTGAATTCCTCCTCGCCGAAATAGACGCTGTAGTTGAAGAAGAACGGACCTATCAACGGGATCGTCGCGGTCGAGGCATAGTCCTTGGAGATCACGAACTCATCGGGATCCAGGCCGTGGTCGCGCATGGCCTGCTCGACCTGCGGCAGTTTGCGCATGAACTGGCCGGAGAAGCCGCCGACGGTGGATTGCAGGATGATTGACACAGCGCGTGTCCGTTCTCTGGTTATCAGATTGTCTTTTGTCGGTTGACCCGCCACAGGCGTTCAAGATGCCGCGCCGGCACCTCTCGCGACCATGCTGCGGCTCACATAACAAAAAAGCCGGCGTTGCCGCCGGCTTTCCGTGTCTGTCGATCCGCCAATTCCCGGCGCTCGGAAAAGCCGCTTAGTGCGCGGCTTCCAGCGCGGCCTGTTCGGCCCGTGCGATCGTGCCCTTGACCGCGGACTGCACCTTCTCGAAGGCGCGGACCTCGATCTGACGGACGCGCTCGCGCGACACGCCGAACTCGGCGGCAAGGTCTTCCAGCGTCATCGGCTCATCGGCGAGGCGGCGTGCCTCGAAGATGCGGCGTTCGCGCGGGTTGAGCACACCCATGGCGCCATTCAGCGCGTCACGGCGGTGATCATATTCCTCGTGCTCCGCCATCATGGCTTCCTGGTTGGGCGTATTGTCGACCAGCCAGTCCTGCCATTCACCGGCTTCGCCGTCGTCGCGGATCGGTGCGTTGAGCGACGCGTCGCCACCGAGGCGGCGGTTCATGTCGATCACGTCCTGATCGGTGACGCCGAGGCGCTTGGCAATGATCTTCACCTGGTCGGGGCGGAGATCGCCCTCGTCCAGCGCGTTGATCTTGCTCTTCGCCTTGCGCAGGTTGAAGAACAGCTTCTTCTGGTTCGCGGTGGTGCCCATCTTCACGAGCGACCAGGAACGCAGGATGTACTCTTGAATCGACGCCTTGATCCACCACATCGCGTAGGTGGCCAGACGGAAGCCCTTTTCGGGCTCGAAGCGCTTCACCGCCTGCATCAGGCCGACATTGCCTTCCGAGACCACCTCGGAGATCGGCAAGCCGTAGCCGCGATAGCCCATGGCGATCTTGGCGACGAGCCGGAGATGGCTGGTGACGAGTTGATGTGCCGCGTCGCGATCGTCATGCTCACGCCAACGCTTGGCGAGCATGTATTCCTGCTGGGGTTCCAGCATCGGGAACTTGCGGATCTCGGCGAGGTAGCGAGAAAGGCCGGATTCTCCATTGAGGACCGGCAAAGCAGCGGTACGGGCCATTGTTAGCCCCTCCAAAGGTTCAGGCCCCCGATAGCGGCGGGCCAGGCAGACGACCGCTTGGTTAAAGCCGGCCGTAGCTGCGATGTTCCACGTTGGTCACTTCCAACGCAGGCGCAATATACCTCATCGGGGGTCAAAAAGGGAAGGATTGCTGACGTCACGTCCCCGTGTGGCAGCTATAACTTTTTGTAAGGTAAGGCTTTTCTCAAAGCCCCTGCGTCATAGCGCCGCTTTCAGAGCGCTCTCAAGGAGAAGCAAATCCTCCGGCAAGCCGGCCTCCCAGTGCAGAAGTTCTCCGGTCCTGGGGTGCTCCAATACCAGCAAATAAGCATGCAGGGCCTGCCGTCCAAGGGCCGCCAAAGCGGTTTGCGACTCGGGCCCGAGCTGGTTCGCCTTGGTCTTAAAATGGGGGCCATAGACCGCATCGCCCATCAGGGGGTGACCGATATGGGCGAGGTGGACGCGGATCTGGTGGGTCCGTCCGGTCTCGAGCTCGCAGGCGAGCAGCGCCGCGACCGGCTTGCCGTCGCGCCCGTTAAAACTCTCCAGCAGCTCCCAATGCGTCACGGCCTCGCGGCCGCCCTGGCGTACCGCCATCTTCTCCCGCGCATGCGGATGGCGGTCGATCGGCGCATCGACGGTGCCGCGATGCCGGCCCGGCAGCCCCCAGGCAAAAGCCATATAACCGCGCCGCATCGGTCCGGTGCGGCCGTGATCGGCGAATTGGGCGGTGAGCGAGGCGTGGGCGAGGTCGTTTTTGGCGACCACCATCAGCCCCGTCGTGTCCTTGTCGAGCCGGTGCACGATGCCGGGGCGGCGGACCCCGCCGATGCCCGACAGCGAGCTGCCGCAATGGGCGATCAGCGCGTTGACCAATGTGCCGGTCTCGTGCCCGGCCGCGGGGTGCACCACCAAGCCTTTCGGCTTGTTGATGACGATGATGTCGTCGTCCTCGAACACGATATCCAGCGCGATATCCTCGCCCTTGGGCTCGGGCGGAGCCGCCTCCGGCACGTCGATTATGATCGTATCGCCGGAAGCGACGTGATAAGCGGGGTCGCGGATTTCGGCGTCCTTGAGGCTCACCGCGCCCGCCAGAATCAGGGCTTTCAGCCTTGATCGCGACAGGTCCGGCAGCCGCGCCGCCAGCACGCGGTCGAGCCGGGCCGAGCCCTCGTCGCCTTCGACCACGACTTCCAACCTCTGCGCTGAACCCAGGCTTTCCATGACGACGTCTGATACCACTGTTCCCGAACCGACCCCCGAGCAGGCCGCGCTGTTCGCGCGGGTGCGGCGGATGATGCTGATCGCGGGGTTGACCACGGCGCTGGCTGTGTGCGCCGTCCTGATCGCGGTGGGCTACCGCCTTTTCAAGTCGGAGGGAAGGGCGGCTGATGCCGGAGGCGATGTCACCACCATGCTGCCGAAGGGGGCCAGAATTGTCTCCACCGGCGTCGCCGGCGACCGCCTTGTGATCACCCTCGACATCGGCGGTCTCATCGAGATCCGCACCTTCGATGCCCACACCTTGAGGCCGGCCGGAAAGCTGAAATTTGCCAGTGAGCCGTGAGGCCGGCCCATTTACCCTCCGTGGTCGCCCTGGCCTAGTGCGCAATTGCGCACGGGAGCCAGGACCCATAGCCACAGGCGGGTATTGTCACGGGGATTGGAGTTAACCCTGCGAGTGGCTTTCGCCGGCACCACAGCAGACGGAAACCCGCAATCGCAGCTTGCCGCCGACAAAATTCGCGGCTATGTCCTCTCCCTCACGCTCCCTTCGTCTAGCGGTTAGGACGCGGCCCTCTCAAGGCTGAAACAGGGGTTCGATTCCCCTAGGGAGCGCCAGAGATTTCAACGACTTACAACGCGCCTCGAAAAGTCGTCGAATATCCGTTGAATAAGCGCCAACGAACGTCGGCGAACACCGCCACATCAATTCGGTGATCCGATCGCTTAGCTCTCTGTCATTGTTGATACCCAACAGCGGTTCGCGTTAGCGCCAGCAGAAGGTGCCAGAGTCGGCGCTGCGACTAGTCTCGGTTCGACTTCGTCGCTACGTCGCGCTTGGGATGCCAATGTACGCCGCTTTCACTTCCGTTTTCGGGCGAGACCAACATGTGGCCGGGCAGCGGCCAACGCGTTCGATGGTGACCGATCTTGTACGGCACCATCGTCTCGGTAATCGCCCACGTCTCGTTCTCTCGCGTGGTTGCTTCGGGAACAAAATAGTTTGCGTAAACCCATCTGAGGCGTGAGGTCGCGGGCGCAAATGTTCTGGCTTGCATCGTGTTGAAGAAGTGTCGAGCGAAATCGACCGCCGCCCCAGAGGAGCTCTCGACGCCAACGTGAATCACCCCTGGGCGGTCGCTCGGAAGCTGCCGCTCTGCGTTGGCGATGGTGCTGCGAAAGTGACGCGCCTTTTGACGTACGGCAGCATCGGATTCACTTACCCAGCTGACCACGCTGGCTTGGTAGACAGCGTCTGCATATGTGGGCCTCAAAGGCGCCGGACGCCACTTGGCTGCCATGCTGTGATCGGCCGTATGAATGAATTGTCCGGCCAGAAGTTCGATCATCCGACTTCCATCAAAATAGACGTAGTCCTTTGCGAGAATTCGCCGAAGCAACGTCCAGTCGATCGGGCGCACTCTTCCGGTCGCCACCTCATCCTTCCAAGGCGCCAACGATCGCCGCTCGATAGCCGATCTCACATGTCGCACGAGATAATCGTCCGCGACTTCTCGCAGTTCGACTTGGTACTTCACTTCGACAATGACGGATTCGCCGAGCTCCAGGCATAGTTGATGGACGGGTTGTGCCAGCCGCGTGCCATACGACTTTTCGCTCGCGGCGTAGGTTGAAGGCACTAGGCGCTTGCACTCTGCCGCCCAGCGGCTTCCTGTCCGGAAGACGTGCATGTCCGGGGTTCGTCCGCGCCCGGGTGTTTCAGGAACGAACTCGACCCGGCTCCATCCTCGGCGGCGGTAGGCAAGCGCGACGAGCATCTCGAAAATGCTACTGTCCGGTTGGCGCCTCTCCTGTAACATCATCCGAGCCGCTCGCTCCTCAACCCCCTTCACGCTGAGAAGAAGTTTCAGCTCCTTGCCGATACGCGTAAGGAAGGGCACAACTCGCATTGTGCCCTCAGGCGTCCACAGGGCCCGGTTGGTGGCAAAGGTCTCTGCCTGGAGTATGTACCAAGCGGCCGTATCCACCGGGTCAAACAACGGTCCCATTATGCCGGCGCGCATGCGGTCTTGGGCAGCAAGAAGATTGGTCTTCGCGGCGTCTAGCCTCTGCTCCATCTCCTTGCGAGGAACGAACGACTTCAGCCAGGCAACTGCCAGCATCAACTCGTCGTCCCGCCAATCCTGGTTAGTGCGCGGCGCGGTCCAATCTGGATTGTTCGCCCTCATGCTGCGATATTCGACATTGCCACTAGGCTATGGTCGGCCGTTGGCACATGTGGCCGGAAAATCGCGTAGCTTTTCATGGTCGAAATGTTTGGAGCTCCTAGAGCGAAAAGTACCGCACGCTTGGCTTACAATGGTCTGGTCATTGAAGGAGAGCAAATGGATTTCGGTGGTGGTGCAAGGAGAGATACTGCCGTCCATGAGTCCGGCCATGCCGTTGCCCGCGTTCTGTCGATAGGTCGCGTAGGCATCACCAATGAAAACGCTATTCGCTGGATAGAAATGGACGAGGGCACTCCACACTGCTCTGTGTTCGAGCTGCCGCTCGGTATGCCCGGGCTTAAGGAATTCGGGGAGCGCGAAGGCATCAAGGAAGGCATGCCCTGGACGGCGGAGCAATGGCGCACGCTGTTTTCATTTATGAGCATCGATCCATTGGAGTGGGCGAGCGTGCGGCTTTTTGAGCTTACTGCCGGAGCAGCGGCACAAGCAAAATTTGCAGGCGCTTCCTTCGGCTTGGTTTGGCATGATTACGGGTGCAGCGATGACCGTCAGAACGTCATTGAGACTTGTCAAAGGATCGGCTTGAACGGATCAGAGGCAACAAGGCTGTTCGCAGAGCGGGCCGAAGAAGCGTGCACAGCAATGGACAAGACCGACGTGTGGCGGGCGGTGCTAACTTTAGCCGGACGATTGCCAGCCACCGGCCGAATGCCAGGCAACACGGTTGTTTCTATCGTTAAAAATGCATTGCGAGCCTTGTGAGGAAGAACCATCCCGAGACAATCCCACTGACAATTGGTGTCTGCTCTTGGCCCGTGCTTTCGAAGGCCGTCCGGCAAGGTCGTAGCCCGTAGGTCTCCCTTGGAATGGACCCAGACGAGCAAAGATCATGGGACAATTCACGCAAATTCTTGAAAAGATCCGCGAACGGCTCTAGATTCTGCTCATGCCGCCTTCGTCGGCTAGGCCGCTGCCTTGGCAAAGGACTTTTGGTCCAACGACTATTACATCATCGAGTTCTCGCGACCGATTCCCCATCATTCGGCCGATGAGACGAGCAGCGCGTCTTGACCCGGCCGAGATGAAGGACGCTCGCATGTTCTCGACGCTCGAAGGCGCGAAGAGATTCGCCAAGAACCTCAAATCGTTGTTTGACGACAGCGGGATCATTTTTCCGCTTAATCGTTGCCAGAATGCCGCCGCGATCGCAGGCGGCTTTCGAGATTGGCACGACCTCAGCAGATCGTTGGCAGGGTCGGAACGACCTGTCGATCCTGGCACATTTCGCCGGAGGTTGATCGCGTTTCTGCCCCAGCCTTGTTGGATCCCCGCATTGTTTTGGTTGGATGAGGGGAAACTGGAGACATCGGCCGGCGACGGACTCTCGCACAACTACTACCGCGCCGTTGTGCCCTACGTTTTTTCGTCGTCCGTCATTCACCGAAGCAAGTCCGCTCTGCTTCGGCCTGGCTCCGGTGCGGGACAGCGGTTGCGGGAATCGATGGTCGTCTCTCTCTTGCTCGGAGGAAAAGGTAGCAAGAGATTGATCCCTCAGCTCGAGCCGGACACCTTAGCGCTCGTCGTTTCCGGCGACAAGGCAAGTCTTTTCGGCGTCGATGCGGAGCATCCTCGGTTCGAGAAGGATTTCGCCTCCCTCGTGGCGGCCGGCATATTCGAATACGAAGATGGCATCCTGCGGGTCCTGCCTGCGGACAAGGACGAAGTCGCTGCGCACGCGGCCAGAGGGTTCACCGACCGCGCACAGTATTTCGCTGGCGTCGGAGGCGACGACGCGGTCGAAGCGCTCGCCGTGGCGCTTTCCGCAACCGGAATTGAACAGCCTACGCGTGTAGCGGAAGACGTCACCGGCAAAGGTTCGGAGACACAAATCACACCGCCTGGGCCAATCCTCGAACTGTTGTCCAAGCTCGCAGAGGAAGGAGAACTGGTTGCCGTTTCCCGGGCTTGGCGCGTGTTTAATATGATCCATCCAGAGAGCGCAGACTTACTGCGCGACTCGGTGCCGGCTAAGATCTTGTCACCCTATCTCGCCCGAAACCGCGGGATCGATGCCGGGAGGATGGTCGGGTGGATGTCGACAAGATCGGAATGGGCAGAAGCGGCGAAGGCCGCCCTGCACGATCCGACGCATTTTAAGAAGACCGTCGACGAGATAGCTGACGCGATAGCGGCGACGCGTTAGACGGCGGGAATTGCGTCGCCATTAAGATTCGCGATTTCGGCAGCGATCGGGTATCGCTGACTTCAGTCCGGCGATAGGGCGCGAAATGCTAATCCATACTGTAGTCGTCGATGGGCCTTTAGCGCTGCGAATGCGGCGCCTCGATGCGGCTCGCGAAGGGGCCACGGGTCGGCAGGTCCTGACGCTGCCGCTTCTCGCCGCACGCCTTGCCGGCGGCTTCGTGTCGCCAGCCTCGCACGAGGTCTTGTATCTGGCTATCAGGCAGGCGCTCGAGGCGGGCGGATACGAGGACATTGGCAAGGTTTCCGAACTGCCGGGGATGCCAGCGGCTGCGCTATCGGCGCTCCGAGACTGGTGGGACATGGAGACCCCGGCTTCTGTGCCCGACAATGCCCGCCTTAGGGACTTTGTTTTACTCGAACGCCGCGTCCGAGACGAACTGCCGTCTGGAATGCTGACGCCTCCTGATTTGGTCAAAGCTGCCCTGGCGCGACTTCGTTTCGCTCCAAAAGTACTCGGCGCCGTCACTATTCAAGACGTCGCCAAAATCCAAGCCGTTTGGTATCCGCTCATTCAGGCGCTCTGCGATGTCGTGCCGGTGCGATGGATTGCATCGCAGCATAGCCGGCGCGACTGGTTCTCTGGGGACACCCAAACGCGCCCATCCGGCACATCATTGCTTGGCTCCGCAGATCTCTGTGCCGATCCACGAAACGAAGTGCGGGAATCATTGCGTTGGGCGCGCGCGCTTGTGGCGGACGGAAAAGCCGCGCCCCACGAGGTCGCCATTTCGGCTGCCTCGCCGTCGGCTTGGGACGATGCGTTTCTGGTTCTCTCGCGCGAGGCAGGGATGCCCGTGCATTTCACGCACGGAATTCCGGCGCTAGCGACCCGTGAAGGGCAGGCCTGTGCTGCGCTCGCGGACATCCTGCTACGCGGGCTGTCTCAGGAACGCGTGAGGCTCCTATTTGCCCGGCTGCCGCGCAGCCCAGCCAAGGAAAACTTGCCCAGCGACTGGGCTAAAGGCTTGCGGCGAAGCGCGGCGCTGACCAGTCCGACGCTTTGGCGGCATGCCTTGGAGCAAACTCGAGACGAACGGGCAAATGGTGACCTTGCGGAACGGACATTGTTGCCGATTCTAGAAGGCTTGGACGGCGGGATTGCGTCGGCAGAGGGAGTCGGGCGTCG
>Ga0209148_1000334_pt1 | contig 64148 bp, 54 predicted proteins | sample AraplaCol_mMF_r2_2_FD_184288 | JGI IMG/M metagenome (GOLD analysis project Ga0209148, IMG submission 184288) | Arabidopsis root microbial communities from North Carolina, USA - plate scrape CL_Col_mMF_r2 (SPAdes) (version 2) | ecosystem: Host-associated > Plants > Roots > Endosphere | place...
GCCAGATCATGCTGTCGCTGGTCAAGCACCTGCACGGCTTCGTCCGTGACGTGCGCCTGACCGAGAAGGAATTCCGCGACGCGACGGCCATCATCGCCGAGCTCGGCAAGCTGACCACCGACACGCATAATGAAGTCGTGCTGATGGCGGGCTCGCTCGGCGTCTCGCCGCTGGTGTGCCTGCTCAACAACGGTGATCAGGGCAACACCGAAACCGATCAGTCCCTGCTCGGACCGTTCTGGCGGCTCAATTCGCCGCGTGTCGAGAATGGCGGATCGATCGTCCGCTCCGAGACCCCGGGCGCGCCGCTGTTTGTGAGCGCCCGTGTCGTCGACAAAGATGGCCATCCTGTCGCGGGCGCTGAGGTCGATGTCTGGCACGCCTCGCCGGTCGGCCTCTACGAGAACCAGGACCCCGAACAGGCCGACATGAACCTGCGCGGCAAGTTCACGACCGATGCCGAGGGGCGCTTCGCCTTCCGCTCGGTGATGATGGTGGGCTATCCCATTCCGACCGATGGCGTGGTCGGCCGCCTCCTGGAGGCGCAGAGCCGGCATCCCTATCGCCCCGCGCATCTGCACGCCCTGATCTTCAAGCCCGGCTTCAAGGTGCTGATCTCGCAGGTCTACGATCCCAATGACCCCCATATCGACAGCGATGTGCAGTTCGGCGTCACACAAGCGCTGATCGGCAGGTTCGTGCGTCACGAGACGCCGCATCCGGCCGCGCCTGACGTCGCAGCGCCCTGGTATTCGCTCGACCACACCTACCGGCTGGATCCAGGGGAGGCCGTGCTGCCGCGTGCGCCGATCAAGTAGGGCCGTCGGCCCAAACGCCGGGCGCAGAGGGCCGCTAAACCCGCTTCCCTAGATTAGTTATATTCTATAATGATTGGCGCAAATGTTGTCCGGCCGCACCGAAATGGCCGGGGAGGAGTTCGCCAATGACATTCATCTATCCCGCAGGCAGCAACGCGGCGCATCCGCTGCCGCTGTCGCCCGAGTACAAGAGCTCGATCAAGCGCGCGCCGAACAAGCCCTTGATCCCGATGCGCCACACGCTGTCGGAGCTGACTGGCCCGGTCTATGGCCACGAGACCGTGCGCGAGGGCGACAACGACCTCACCACCCAGCACACCGGCGAGCCGCTCGGCGAGCGCATAATCGTGCACGGCCACGTCCGCGACGAGGATGGCCGCGGCGTGCCCAACACGTTGGTCGAGATCTGGCAGGCCAATGCCTGCGGCCGTTACGTCCATGTGCGTGACCAGCATCCGGCGCCGCTCGATCCGAACTTTACCGGCGCCGGCCGTACCGTGAGCGATGCTTCGGGCCATTACCGTTTCGTCAGCATCAAGCCGGGCGCCTATCCCTGGGGCAATCACCACAATGCCTGGCGCCCCGCCCACATCCATCTGTCGGTGTTCGGCCATTCCTTCGTCAGCCGCCTGGTGACGCAGATGTATTTCCCGGGAGATCCGCTGTTCCCGTTCGATCCGATCTTCAACTCGGTACCGGACGAGAAGGCGCGGATGCGCATGGTCTCGTCGTTCGACCTCGAGAACACCAAGCCCGAATGGGCGCTGTGCTACCGCTTCGACATCGTGCTGCGCGGCAAGAACGCCACCCCCATGGAGAACCACTAACGTGCAGGATTCTGTGAAGCCCGATGGGATCACGCCGTCGCAGACCGTCGGCCCGTTCTTCAAATACGGCCTGACGCCGACAGGCGATTACGCCTGGAACGACGCGTTCACCAACTCGACGCTGACGCCTGACGTCTCCGGCGATCGCGTCCGCATCGAGGGCCGCGTGCTCGACGGCGATGGTGCCAACGTGCCCGACGCCATGCTGGAGATCTGGCAGGCTGACGCGCAGGGGCGCTACGCCGATCCGCAGGACAAGCGCGCGCTGCCGAATGCCAGCTTCCGCGGCTTCGCCCGCTGCGGCACCGACAAGGACGGCAATTATTCCTTCGACACCATCAAGCCGGGCACGGTGCCCGACGCCGACGGCAAGCCGCAGGCGCCGCACATCGTTCTGGCGGTGTTCGCGCGCGGCATGCTGCGGCATCTCTATACCCGCATCTATTTCAGCGACGAGGCCGGCAACGCCGGCGATCCCGTGCTGGGCCTCGTGCCGGCCGACCGCCGCGCCACGCTGATCGCGGTGCGCGAGGCCGGCAAGGCCGTCTACAAGCTCGACCTGCGCCTGCAGGGCGACAACGAGACGGTGTTCTTCGACGTGTGACGTCAGCTGCGTCGCCGCGTCGTAAGGCGCGACGGCGGTTCTACTTGCTCAGTGTCGTCCCGGCTCCCGCGCGCTTGTCCGGGACGACGAACGGAGGGTGTAGCGCTTCCCCCTGTGATCATGCAGTATGGCTGCAGCACCGGGGGGCGCGACTCATGACATCCTCACCATTGCCGGCGGTCGCTGAACCCGGTTACCTCACGGCTGCGCTGCGCAAGGCTGGCGCGCTGGACGCCGGTGCGGTCCGCGAGGTGAAGGTGCTGCATGAGCGCGATACCGTGGTGTCGCACATCGTCAGGCTCGGCCTGCGCTATGTCGGGGAGTCCGCTGGTTCCCCGCAGACGCTGATCCTCAAGACGCCGCACGCCGATTTTGCCAAGACGCTTGCGCAGGGCGGCCGGCACGAACTGGCCTTCTACCTCGAGCTCGCGCCGAGGATGCCGCCCGGGTTGGTTCCACGCTGTTTCGACGGGCGTTCCGACGAGGAGAGCGGGGCCTGGCATCTCCTGCTCGAAGACCTCACGGACAGTCATGAACTCGCGACCGTGCCGACGCTGCCGCCGTCGCGCGATCAGTCGATAGCCATCGTCTCGACGCTGGCGGGCATGCATGCGGCATGGTGGAATCATCCCGATCTCGGCGAGACTGTCGGCACCTGGGCGAGCCCCGAGGATAGCGCGCAGCATTTGGAGACCTTCGCCGGTCACTACGACCGCTTTGCCGACGAGCTCGGCGATCGCCTCAGTGAGGAGCGGCGTATCCTCTACCGCCGTCTCATCGAGCAGTCGGACCGACTATCCCAACGCTATCATTCGCACCGCCACGTCACCATCGTTCACGGCGATGCGCATACCTGGAATTTCCTGCTGCCGCGGGCCGGCGTCGCGGACACCGTGCGCATCTTCGATTTCGACCTGTGGGGCATCAATGTCCCCACCAACGACCTCGCCTACATGATGGCGATCCAATGGTATCCGGAGCGCCGGCAGGCGCTCGAGCGGGCGTTGCTGAACCGCTACTACGAGACGCTGCTCGCACATGGTGTCGCCGGCTACACGCGCGGCGCGCTCGACCAGGATTATCGCTTGTCGGTGCTCTGGCACATCACCAAGCCGGTCTGGCAATGGGCCATCAACATCCCGCCGGGGATCTGGTGGAACAATCTGGAGCGCGTGATGATGGCGGTCGAGGATCTCGGGTGCGAGGAGTTGTTGTAGCGACACAGTGGGAATGAGGTGCGACGGCCGCTCCACATTCTCGGTGTCGTCCCGGCGAACGCCGGGACCCATAACCACAGGGGGTGGTTGTGGAGCGAGCTGGTAACTCCGAGTCTTCGCCAAACTATTGCTGCGGCGTATGGGTCCCGGCGTTCGCCGGGACGACGGCTGAGATTGACGCTCCGGCTCTACTCCAAACGACAGCAGCTACTCCATCACCGCATGGTCCGGCCCGGCCGCCTGCTTGCGCAGCGTCGCCTTGGTCGAGCCGATCATCAGCGCGAGCGGGATGGTGCAGAGGATGAAGAACATCACCAGCTGGTAGTCGTGCGCGAAGGCGATGATCTGCGCCTGCACGCTGACCATGCGGTCGGCCATGGCGCGGCCGGCGTCGGTGGAGAGGTTGATCAGACCGCGCACGTCAGGCATCTGGAGTGCGTGGTTGAACGGGTTGATGTGCTCCGAGAGGATCGCATAGGTCTTGCGCGTGCCCTGGGTCAGCTGCGCGATGACGATGGAGATGCCAACCGAGCTTGCGACGTTGCGGAGCAGCGTCAGCATCGAGGTGCCATCGGTGCGTAAGTGGTTCGGCAGCGTCAGGAACGACACGGTCGAGAGCGGCACGAAGACGAGGCCGAAGCCAAAGCCCTGCATCACGCTGACGATGACGATCTCAGGCACTTGGGTCTGGTCGGTCCAGCCGGTCATCTGGAACAGCGAGACCGCGGTGAGCGTCAGGCCGCAGATGATCAGCGTGCGCGCCTCGATGTACTTCATGATGCGGCCGACCATCATCATGGCAAAGAAGGTGCCGAAGCCGCGGCTCGCAAGCAGGCCGCCGGCGGTCATGATGGGATAGCCGATGACGTTCTGGAGGTAGGGCGAGGCCAGCGCCATGGTCGAGTACAGCACGAGGCCCATCACCGTCATGAAGATGCAACCGGTGAGGAAGTTGCGGTCTTTGAACAGCGCGAACTGGATGAACGGACGCGAGGTCGTGAAGGAGTGCGCGAAGAAGTAGTAGAACGCGACGCCCGAGATGACGAACTCGGTCACGATCTCGACGGATTCGAACCAGTCGAGCTGCTCGCCGCGGTCGAGCGCGAGCTGAAGCGCGCCGATCGCGATCGCCAGCGCGCCAAAGCCGAACCAGTCGAACTTCAGGCTGAGATTCTTGTCGGTCTCGTCCATGAAGACGCCGAGCCCGAGCACGGTGATGATGCCGAACGGCAGATTGACGAAGAACACCCAGTGCCAGGAATAGGTCTCGGTGAGCCAGGCGCCGAGTGACGGCCCCATGATCGGGCCCATCATCACGCCCATGCCCCAGATCGACATTGCGGTCGCGCGTTCCTGCAGCGTGTAATAGTCGAGCATCACGGCTTGCGACAGCGGCACCAGCGCTGCGCCGAACACGCCTTGCAGCAGGCGGAACAGCACCATCTGGTTGATGTCCTGCGCGAGGCCGCACAGCACGGAGGCCAGCGTGAAGCCGGCCGAGCAGATGATGAAGACGCGCTTGCGGCCGTAACGGTTGGCGATCCAACCCACCGGCGCCGTCATGATGGCGGCGGCGACGATGTAGGAGGTGAGCACCCAGTTGATCTGGTCCTGCGAGGCCGACAGTGTGCCCTGCATGTAGGGCAGGGCGACGTTGGCGATGGTGGTGTCCAGCGCCTGCATGATGGTCGCGGTCATGGCGCAGATCGTCACCATGTTCCGGCGCAGGCCGGGGACCATCAGGGCGGGGTTGGACTCTGCCATCGGATCAGTCCTTGTCCTGACCCGCGGTCGCCGACAGGCCGAGGAGGCCGGCGAGCGAACGCTGATGACCGGTGTCGATGCTGGCATAGACGCTCATGCCGGCCTTCAGCTTCTTCACGTATTTGTCGCTCTCGTCGAAATAGATGCGGACCGGCACGCGCTGCACCACCTTGACGAAATTGCCGGTGGCGTTCTGCGGCGGCAGGATCGCGAATTGCGCGCCGGTGCCGGGCGACAGCGAGCCGATCTTGCCCTTGAAGAGGTGGTTCGGGAACGCGTCGACTTCGAGGGTCACAGGCTGGCCTTCGGTGACGTAGGTGAGGTCGCTCTCCTTCGGGTTGGCATCGACCCAGGGATGGGCGATGTCGACGATGGAGAACACCGGCGTGCCGGCTGCGACGAAGCGGCCGAGCTGGATCTGCTCGACCTGGGTGGCGATGCCATCCATCGGCGCGAGCAGCACGGTGTGATCGAGATTGCGCTGGGCGTCTTCGAATTTGGCCTTGGCCTGGACGTAAGGCGGGAACTGCTCCAGCGGCAGCTTGGGATTGCCGAGCAATTGCGTCTTGGCGTTGGAGAGCTGCTGCTTGATGAACTGCGCCTGCGCGCCTGCGGTGACCAGCGCGTTCGAGGCGTTGTCAAGGTCGAGCTGCGAGCCGTAATTGCTCTTCACCAGCGACTGCTTGCGCTCAACGTCGCGCTGCTTCAGGTCGACGCCCTGCTGGGCGAGATCGAGCATATCGCCGTAGATCTTGATGTTGGCGATGAGATTGTCATAGGTCGTCTGCGCCTGGGCGACTTGCGCCTTGGCTTCTTCCGCCGCGAGGCGGAACGGCACGGGATCGATCTCGAACAGCTCGTCGCCCTTCTTGACCGACTGGCCTTCCTTCACGACGACCTTCTGGATCTTGCCGGAGATGTCGGGCGTCACCAGCACCTTCTGCGCGCCGACATAGGCATCGTCGGTGCCGACATAGCGGCCGCCATTGAGGTAGAAGGTGAGGCCGGCGACGACGGCCACGACCGGCAGCACCACCATCAGCAGAAAGCGGCGATAGCGGCGCAGGCCCGCGACGAAGCGGCGGCGCGGATCGGTGCCGGCCTTCTTGGTCGGCTTGCCGCTGTCGATCTTCTGCTCGGGCTGGAATTTGAGAACCTGATCAGCCATAGCGCTGCTCCTTACGTGCTTGTTCCGCGCCTGAGGTCTGGATCGCAGTTCGCACGTTTTCCTTGATGGTTTCGAGTTGGGTGAGGAGGCGGTGGGCGTCGGCCGGGCTGATACCGTCGAGCGCGTTCGCCGTGAGTTCCGATTTCAAGCCGCTCATCTTGCCGAGCAGGGCGCGGCCGGCCTTCTTCAGGTAGAGGCGCTTGACGCGGCGGTCGCTGGCGTCGCTGCGGCGCTCGATCCAGTCGTTGTCGCAGAGCTTGTCGATCAGCCGTGTCAGCGTGATCGGCTGCATCTCAAGGAGCTCAGCGAGTTCCGATTGCTTCATGCCCTCGCTGCGCTCGACCTTGGCCAGCACCGCCCATTGCGCGCGGGTGATGCCGAAGCGCGAGGCTTCCTTGTCGGCATAGACGCGCAAGAGCCGGTAGAGCTCGCCGAGCGTGAACAGGAAATTCTGGTCGACAGACGACCCGCGGGTCATGAGCTTGGTCTCCAATAAGCTAAGATATAATAAGCAAGCTTATGATTATTTCATGTCGGGTTAACGCGGTCCTGTCCCGCAGCGAAAGCATGGCTGACCGCCGTCGCGCCGGTGGTGCTTTGGGTTCCCCGGCCGAGATGCTAGAACGCGGGCCGAATGACCCTCGCAAAACCGGCCTTTCCGACGCCCGACCATGATCACGGACGCTGCACCGCGGACGCGCTGGCGCATGCGGAGGCCGTCTGCGAGCAGCGGGCGCAGAAATTCACGCCGATCCGTCGCCAGGTGCTGGCGGCCTTGCTCTCCAGCCATCGCCCGCTCGGGGCGTATGAAGTGATCGACGAGCTCGCCAAGTCGATGCCGCGGCCGGCGCCGATCACGGTCTACCGTGCGCTCGATTTCCTGATGGCGAATGGCCTCGTGCACCGCATCGAAAGCCGCAACGCCTATCTCGCCTGTGCCGCCCATGACCATGATTCGACCTCGGCGGTGGCGTTCCTGATCTGCGAGCGCTGCGGCCTGGTCGGCGAGATCCCGTCAGGGTCCTTCGCCAGGGAACTCAACGCCGCGGCGCGCAGCTCGGGCTTCGCACCAAAACTGTCTGTGGTGGAGATCGCGGGCGTCTGCACCCATTGTCAGAAAACGTCCTAAAGCAACAACGGCGCAAAGCCGGATCCCAGGAAGACATGCCCCCACCTCAAGCCATTCCGTCCGCCGGCCGCCCTCTCAGTGCCGGCGCCATCGCCCTGATGCTGATGCTGTGCCTGACCTGGGGCTTCAACCAGATCGCGGTGAAGCTGGTGCTGCCGGATGTGCCGCCGATGCTGCAGGCGATGATCCGCTCGATGGGCGCGCTGCCGGTGCTGTTCCTGATTGGCACCTTTCGCGGCGTCAAATTCTTCGAAAATGACGACACGTGGAAGCCCGGCCTGATCGCAGGGCTGATGTTCGGCATCGAATTCGTGCTGATCTTCCAGGGCCTGCGCTTGACCTCGGCCTCCCGCGCAGTCGTGTTCCTCTACACCGCGCCATTTTTCGTCGCGCTCGGCTCCTACCAGATGCTTCGCGAGCGGCTCGGCGGATCGCAATGGTTGGGATTGGCGATAAGCTTTGCCGGCGTCGCGCTCGCGATCGGCGTCCCACAGGCAAATGTGGATGCGCATGTTCTGCTCGGCGATCTCATGATTGTCGGCGGCGCCTCGCTCTGGGCCGCGACGACGCTGGTCGCCAAGGGCACGCGGCTGCGCTTCGCCGCGCCGGAGAAGGCGCTGGGCTACCAGGTCGCGACCTCGATCCCGATCCTGGGCACGGCGGCTTGGCTGTCAGGCGAATCCATCACCCATACCCCCTCGCCGCTATCGTTCGCTCTTCTGGCCTTCCAGACGATCTGGGTGGTCGGAACCACGTTCACGCTTTGGTTCGCGCTGGTGAAGACCTATTCGGCCAGCAAATTGTCGGCTTTTACCTTCATCACCCCTTTGTTTGGCGTGGTGGCTAGCTATTTCATCATGCACGACACCTTGAGCCTGGCCTTTGGGGCGGCTGCCGTCCTTGTAATTGCTGGGCTTTTTCTGGTTAACCGTCCGAGCCGCGAGGCTGCGGCGCCAGCTGATGCATTGCTGAACGTCACCAAAACCTGATATTTGGACCCCATGAACAAGCTCGAAAACACCATCGATTCCGACATCGCCGGCCCCGCGCCGCGGCACAAGACAACCCAGGTGAAGGTAGGCAACGTCGCTGTGGGCGGCGGCGCGCCGATCGTCGTGCAGTCGATGACCAACACCGACACCGCCGACATCGACGGCACCATCGCCCAGGTCGCAGCGCTCGCGCGCGCCGGCTCCGAAATGGTCCGCATCACCGTGGACCGCGAGGAGGCCGCAGCTGCCGTCCCGCACATCCGCGACGGTCTCGCCAAGCGCGGCATCACCACGCCCTTGATTGGCGACTTCCATTATATCGGCCACAAGCTGCTCGCGGCCTATCCGGCCTGCGCCGAGGCGCTGGCGAAGTATCGCATCAATCCCGGCAATGTCGGCTTCAAGGACAAGCGCGACACCCAGTTCGCCGACATCATCGAGATCGCCAACAGGAACAACAAGCCGGTCCGCATCGGCGCCAATTGGGGCTCGCTCGACCAGGAGCTGCTGACTAAGCTGATGGACGAGAACGCCGCCTCAGCCAATCCGCGCGACGTGCGCGCGGTGACGCGCGAGGCGATGGTGCAGTCCGCGCTGCTGTCGGCCGCGCGCGCCGAAGAGCTCGGCATGTCCAAGGATCGCATCATCCTCTCGGCGAAAGTCTCGGCCGTGCAGGATCTGATCGCGGTCTATCAGGATCTCGCTTCGCGTTCCGACTATGCCATCCATCTCGGCCTGACCGAAGCCGGCATGGGCTCGAAGGGAATCGTAGCGTCGTCCGCTGCGCTCGGCATCTTGTTGCAGCAGGGCATCGGCGACACCATCCGCATCTCGCTGACGCCGGAACCCGGCGGTGACCGCACCCGCGAGGTGCAGGTCGCCCAGGAGCTGCTGCAGACCATGGGTTTCCGCACCTTCGTGCCGCTGGTTGCGGCGTGCCCCGGCTGCGGCCGCACCACCTCGACCACGTTCCAGGAGCTGGCGCGCTCGATCCAGGACTTCATCCGCGACGAGATGCCGAGCTGGAAGAGCAAATATCCCGGTGTCGAGGAGCTCAACGTCGCGGTGATGGGCTGCATCGTCAACGGCCCCGGCGAATCCAAGCACGCCAATATCGGCATCTCCCTGCCCGGCACCGGCGAAGCGCCGGCCGCGCCCGTCTTCGTCGACGGCAAGAAGTTCCGCACGCTGCGCGGTCCGACCATCTCCGCCGACTTCAAGGCGCTGGTGATCGACTACATCGACCAGCGTTACGGCCAGGGCGCCAAGGTGCCCGCACCCGCGGCGGAGTAGGTCTGTCCAAAGATTGGAATTGTGGGCGGGTTCGCGAACAGCGACCCGCCCTCTTCTTTTGCGCGGTCGCTCCCGGATTGCGCTTCGCTCCATCCCGGCTACGATGTCTTCCAATCAACAATGATTGGGAGCAACACCCATGAGCTCACTCGCCGGCAAGCAGGGTCCGCGTTATCGCCACACGGCTGATGACGGCGCGCCTTACGAGACCATCGCGGTCGAAAAGCTCACTCCCATCATCGGTGCGGAAATCTCCGGCGTCGATATCGGCAGGCTGGTCGAGGGCGACAGCGGCTCCAACCAGCAGATGGACGAGATCCACCGCGCGCTCGCCGAAAACCTCGTCATCTTCTTCCGCGACCAGACCATCACGCCGAAGCAGCATCTCGCCTTCGGCCGCAAGTTCGGCGAATTGCATTTTCATCCCGCAGCCCCGCACGAGGACGAAGACCCGGCCTTGATGAAAATCTACGCCGACAAGAATTCGCCGCGCGCCAATGGCGAGGGCTGGCACTCCGACGTGTCCTGCGATCTCGAGCCGCCGATGGGCTCGATCCTCTACATCAAGCAATGCCCGCCGCGCGGCGGCGACACGCTGTTCGCCAACATGTACGCCGCCTATGAGGCGCTGTCGGATCGCATGAAGGCCTATCTCGATGGCCTCACCGCGCTGCATGACGGCGAGCCGATCTATCGCGGGCTCTATGCGAATTATGGCGTCGCCGATCGCCCGTCCTATCCGAGCGCCGAGCATCCCGTGGTGCGCACGCATCCGGTCACGGGCAAGAAGGCGCTCTATGTCAACCGCGGCTTCACCCGACATATCAACGGCATTCCGCGCGACGAGAGCGATGCGATGCTCGCCTATCTCTACCAGCATGCGGAGAACCCGCTGTTCCAGTGCCGCTTCCGCTGGACCGAGAACGCCATCGCCTTCTGGGACAACCGCTGCACCCAGCACCGCGCCATGTGGGATTACTGGCCGCACACGCGCGCGGGCACGCGCGTGACGGTGAAGGGAGAACGGCCGGTGTGACGATATCGTGGCGCATCACCGCCGCTATTGCTGTTGCGCTGGTCCCGCTCGTGGCCTTGCCGGCTGACCATGGCGAGGCGGCCGCGGCGCGGAAGGCCGCGCGAGCGAAGGTCAAGCCTGCGACGCCCGAGACATGCGATCCCCGCAAATTCAAGATCATCCTCGATGTCGGCCACACCTCGGAATCGCAAGGCGCGACCAGCGCGCGCAATGACGTCGAGTTCGGCTTCAACCTGCAGCTGGCGAAGCTGATCGGAGAGCGCTTGAAGTCGGCGGGCTTCGCCGCGACCCGCGTGCTCGTGACCGACGGCAAGGCGCGGGCGAGCCTGCTCAAGCGCGTCGGCACTGCCAATGACGCGCATGCGGATTTTTTCCTGTCGGTCCACCACGATTCCGTGCCCGACAAGATGCTCGAACAATGGGAATTCGACGGCGCCAGGAGCTATTTCAGCGACCGCTTCAGCGGCCACTCGCTGTTCGTCTCGGAGCGCAATCCGCGCTTCGCCGCCAGCCTCGCCTTCGCCAGGCTGCTCGGCCGTGAGCTGAAAGAGAAGGGCCTGCAATACGGCACCCAATACACCCTGCCGCTGATGGGCCGTTACCGGCATCCGCTGCTCGACAAGGATGTCGGCGTCTACCGCTATGACGGGCTCGTCGTGCTGTCGCAGACCCGCAGCGCCGCGGTGCTGCTGGAGGCCGGCTCCATCATCAACCGCGACGAGGAGATGGCGATGAATTCGCCGGAGCGACGGGAGCTGATTGCGGCCGCCGTGACGAGCGCGATGCGGACCTATTGCGAGAAACGATAGTCCGCCAAGAATCTACAGCGGCACACCCCGATATTCCCGGTTCGCCAGGCTCGCCTCCTCCAGATCCAGATCGCGTTCGATCCTGCGCCGCGTCTCGTCGGTGATCTGCCCGTCGCGCAGGAGATCATGGATGAATTTGCGCTCGGCTTCGATCAGGTCGCGCGTGAGAGCAGTGCCGGCGGCGGAGACGTCGTGATGGGCGGGATCGAGCGAGTCAGGCAGCTGGTTGACGCGGATCTCGTGGCGGGCGCGGAGCAGCCGCATCACCTCGTCCGACACATCTTTCTCCTCGGTCAGCGCATCCAGCGATTTCAGCGCGGCGTCGAGCGCCTGGCGCCGCGCCGAGATCTCGGCCTCGTGCTCGGCGACATGCTCGCTACGGCCAGCCTCCGCAATGCCGAGCCAGCGCACCACCGGCGGCAGCGTCAGGCCGACGCCGATCAGCGTGATGAAGATGACGCCGAAGGCGACGAACAGGATCAGGTCGCGATAGGGGAACGCCTCGCCGCCGGGCAACGTGAACGGCAGCGCCAGCGCGGCGGCCAGCGACACCGCGCCGCGCACGCCGGTGAAGGCGAGCGCGAACGGCCATTGCCAGGGCGGCGACGGATCACGCGTGCGCAGCGATTTGCTCAGCATCCGCGGCAGATAGGTCGCGGGATAGAGCCAGGCGAAGCGCGCCAGAACGATGACGAGCATGACCACGGCGGTCGCGATCATGATGTCGTCGAGCGGGAACGCCTTCGACTTCTCGTAGAGCGCGCGCATCTGGAAGCCGGTGAGCAGGAACAGCAGGCCCTCGATCAGGTAGATGATGAGGTCCCAGAAGAAGATGCCTTGCAGGCGCGTCGACGCCGAAATCAGCAGCGGTCCGTTCCAGCTGACATAAAGGCCGCAGGCCACGGTCGCGATCACGCCGGAACCGCCGACATGCTCGGGCAGCCAATAGGAGACATAGGGCGTGATCAGCGACAGCGTCAGCTCGACCCGCGGCTCGCACGACCATTTGCGGAAGCGCAGCGAAAGCCAGCCGACGCCGATGCCGAACGCGATCTCGCCGGCAACGATCAGGACGAATTCGCCCGCCGCCATCGGCAGCGAAAATTGCCCGACCATGATCGCAGCGAGCGCGAAGCGGTAGAGGATCAGCGCGGTGGCGTCGTTGGCAAGCCCTTCGCCCTCGAGGATGACCAGCAGTCGGCGCGGCATGTTGAGCCGCCGGGCGATCGCGAGCGGCGCCACCACGTCGGGCGGCGCGACGATGGCCCCCAGCAGGAAGCCGATGCTCCAGGGCAGGCCGATGACGTAATGCGTTGCCGTCGCAACAAGCGCCGCCGTGAAGATCACGGCGCCGACCGCGAGCAGCACGATCGGTCGCAGATTGGTCCTGAACTCGCGCCAGCTCATCGCCACGCTCGCCGAGTAGATCAGCGGCGGCAGCACCATCAGCAGCACCAGTTCCGGCGGCAGCTCGACCGGCGGCATGCCCGGCACGAAAGCAAGGCCGACGCCTGAGAGCATCAACAGGATGGCCGGCGCCAGGTTGAAGCGCCGTGCGACCAGCGCGGTGCCGGCGAGCACCGCGAGCAGGATGAGAAAGGTCTGGAATTTCGCTTCGATCATGGCCTGTCTTGGCCCGGAAGCGGCCAGCAGGTCAATGCAGGGCGGCTTACCCCAGCTTTGCCGCGACCATGCGTCCGACGCGCGCGAACACCGCTTCGAGCTGGGCCGGATTCGGCGTGCCGCCCTGGGTATAGGCCGCGATCAGGATCGGCGTATCGGCTTTGGGCCAGGCCACCGCGATATCGCCCGATGCGTCCTTGCCGTTGTTGCCGGTCTTGTCGCCGATCGTCCAGGCGGCCGGCAGGCCGCCGCGCAGGCGGTTCGCGCCGGTCTTGCAGCCCACCATCCATTCGGTGAGCTGGGCCTTTGACGCCGGCGACAATGCTTCGCCCGTGATCAGCCGCTTGAGATTGCCGGCCATCGCCGCCGGCGTCGTGGTGTCCCTGACATCGCCGGGCGGCGAGCGGTTGAGCTCGGGCTCGTTGTGGTCGAGCCGCGTGGTGCTGTCGCCGATCGAACGCCAGAATGCCGTCAGCGCGGCAGGTCCGCCGATCCGCGCGAGCAGCAGATTGGCGCAGGTGTTGTCGCTGAGCTCGACGGCGGCCTTGCACATATCCGCGACCGACATCGTGCCGGCCGAGAGATTCTCTTTGGCGACCGGCGCGTAGTCGAGGAGATCGGCCTTGCCGAAAGGGATCATGGCGGCCAGCTTCTCCTCGCCGCGATCGACCCGCGCCAGCACGCAGGCCGCGAGCGAGGCCTTGAATGTCGAGCACATCACGAAGCGCTCGTCTGCCCGCCAGGCGAGTTTTGCGCCGGTGGCAAGATTCTCCGCATAGACCCCGATCTTTCCGCCGCTCTCGCGCTCATAGGATTCGAGCTCAGGCGGCGCGTCGGCGGCGAATGCGGGCGCGGCGGCCATCCAGCAGAGAGAGGCGAGCAGGGAGCGGCGATCGAGAAGCATGGGGACCTTTGGGAATAGCAGGGCGGGAACGCGGGCGAGAGTTTTGCCTCCAATCTCGCGACGATTGTATGGCGCGATGCGCCTTTCTTCGCCTCTCCCCGCTTGCAGGGAGAGGCCGACGCGCGCCGAGCGATGCGAAGCATCGCCCGAAGCGCGGCGGGTGAGGGGGACTCTCCGTGAGTCCAACTATCACTGTGTTCGCGGAAGCAGCTCCTCACCGCAACCCTCTCCCCGTAAGAACGGGGAGAGAAAGCGCACCTGCGCTCCCCTCACTCCTTCAGATCATACCTGTACGATTTCGACACGATCTGCCAGCCGTCGGCGAGCTTCATCGCGACCAGATAGTCCGTGAAGAACCGTGGCGGCAGCTGGCATTTGACCTTGATGAAGGCGGTCTTGTCGTCAGAGCGGTCGATGGTGATGATGAAATCCTCGCGCGGCTTGCCTTCCGCCTTGGCGGAGGGGCGCTTGCGCACCCAGGCGAGCCAATCCGGCACGGTCAGGATCTTCAGCTCGCCCTTTTCCACCCAGCGCAGATCGGCGGAGGGATGAAAGACCGCGCCGAGCTTGTCGGCATCGCCCTCATAAAGCGCGTCGAAATAGCCCTGCACGACGGCCTCTACGCTCGAACGGTCCTGGCTCATGGGTCATCCCTTTGAATGATGGCTTGGCAGGAACTTAGTCGTACAGATCAAATTGCGCTATGGCTGTCTTCCGCCATTTGCGCGAGGGCATCATCATGACGGGTTCACGACAACAGAACGCTCGCATCCTTGCCGGCGAATGCTATTGCCGCGCGGTTCGCTACGAGGTCGCGGACGCGTTCTCCTATGCGCTGAATTGTCACTGCTCGAACTGCCGGCGCACCACCGGTTCCGCCTTCAAGCCGTTCGCCGGCATCGAGCACGACCGGCTCCGCCTCGTCAGCGGCGAGGACATCAGGATCATCTACGGCGACGACATCACCCATGACGCGCATTGTGCCCGCTGCGGCTCGCTGCTCTATTCCCGCGTCCGCGAAGGAAAATGGGTCCATGTCGCCATGGGAACCCTGGTCGATACCCCCTCGATCCGTCCGAGCGCCCATATTTTCGTGGGCTCCAAGGCGCCGTGGCACGAGATCACGGACAATCTGCCGCAGTATCGGGAGCACATCCGGGGTACCTAGGAAGCCCGCGCGGCCCTCGCGGCGAACCGCCAACGCACTGGCGCGACTAACAAAAGGGGCGCCTCGGCCAGTTGTTCGCGCCGTCTTGGTGACCTCCATCACAAGCGCCGGCGGCGGATCTTGCTAAGGTTCTCTCCGGGGTGTGAGCTGCCCCGAATTTTGGAAGTGGTGTCATGCGCAATTTGTTCAGGCTTTGCCCATTGCTCCTCGCCGTCGCGCTGCTGTTCGGCGCCGAGCCCGCCTTCGCCGGCAAGCGCGTCGCGCTGGTGCTGGCCAACTCGGCCTATCAGAACGCGCCCCCTCTCGCCAATCCCGTCAACGACGGTGCGGTGATGGCCAAGACGCTGAAGGAGGCCGGCTTCGATGTCGTCGATTCCCGCCACGATTTGACCGCGCTCGATACGCGGCGGGTGCTGCGCGACTTCGCCGATGCGACCCGCGATGCCGACATCGCCGTCGTCTACTATGCCGGCCACGGTATCGAGGTCGACGGCTCCAACTATCTGATCCCTGTCGATGCCAAGCTCGAGCGCGACACCGACGTCTATGACGAGGCGCTCTCGCTCGATCGCGTGCTGGTCGCGGTCGAGCCGGCCAAGCAGCTTCGTCTGGTGATCCTCGATGCCTGCCGCGACAATCCGTTCGGCAAGACCATGAAGCGCACGTTGGCCTCGCGCGGCATCGGCCGCGGTCTTGCCCAGGTCGAGCCGGCCGGCACCAACACGCTGATTGCCTATTCGGCCAAGGCCGGCTTCACCGCACAGGATGGCGACGGCGCCAACAGCCCCTTCACCATCGCTTTGTCGAAGCATCTGACGACGCCGGGCCTCGACGTCCGCCGCGCCTTCGGCTTCGTGCGCGACGACGTGCTCAGGGCGACCGGCAACAAGCAGGAGCCGTTCGTCTACGGCTCGCTCGGCGGCGAGGACGTGCCGCTGGTGCCGGTCAAGGCCGCGCCGGCAGCCGCGTCAGCGCCCGCGCCCGCGATCAATCCGCAAGTCGATATGCGCCGCGACTATGAGCTCGCGCTCCAGGTCGGCAACAAGGCGGCATGGGAAGCCTTCCTGGCCCAGCATCCGGACGGCTTCTATGCGAACCTTGCCAGGCTTCAGATCGACAAGATCCAGGCCGAGCAGGTCCATGCTGCCGCGACGGAGAAGGCAAAGCAGGCCGAGGCCGAGCGCGACCGCCTTGCTGCGATTGGCGCGCAGACGGACGCACAAGCCAAGGCCGCGGCTGAGGCGAAGGCAGCCGAGCAGGCCCAGCTCGTCGCGCAGAAAGCCAAGGAGCAGGCGCAACAGCAGGCCGCCGCCGCCGAGCAGCAGCGCGTCAATCTCGCCGCCGCGGCGCCGGGCGCTGCACCGGCCAGCACGGCAAGCCCTGCCGGGACCAATGTCGCGGCGCTGACGCCGGCCACCACGCCTGTAGATCTCAACCGCTCGGTGCAGACCGAGCTCGGTCGCGTCGGCTGTTTCTCAGGTCAGGCCGACGGTGTCTGGAACACGTCCTCACAGCGCTCGCTGTCGCAGTTCAACCGTTATGCCGGCACCAAGCTCGACGTGAAGGTGGCGAGCACCGATGCGCTCGATACGGTCAAGTCAAAGCAGTCGCGCGTCTGCCCGCTGGTCTGCGATCACGGCTTCAAGGTCAACGGCGATGTCTGCACCAAGATCGTCTGCGACGACGGCTATGTGCTGAATGACGACAATCAATGCGAGAAGCAGCGCGCCGCCAAGCCGGCCAAACCTGCAACCGACAAGCCCGCGACCGCGAAGCGCGACGACAGCGATGACCGTCCTTCACGACAGCGTCGTCAGTCCGGCGACGCGGGCGCGGGAGCTGCGGGCGGCGTTGCTGCTGCTGGCGCCGGTCGTACGTCCGGCGGAAGTGGTCAGGTCTTTTGCAACGATCTGCTCTGCCGCCCGGTCAGGCGCGGTTGTCATCTTGAATTTCGTGGCGGTGGCGGCCCGCACAATGATGCCAATTACGAAGTCTGCAATTGAGGGCGGCGATCACGTCGAGATCGCGCTCGCCGCGATGTTCACTGTCAACGCCAGCAGGGCCGTGTTGTAGATGAAGGACACGATGCCGTGCCCCGTGGCGGTTCGGCGGATGGTCTTGTCGGTGATGCCGACGTCGGAGACCTGCGCGGTCATGCCGATCACGAACGAGAAATAAACGAAGTCCCAATAGTCGGCGTGGTCTTCCTTGTTGCCCTCAGGAAACTGTAATCCGCCCACCGGAGGGCGGTAGTAGTCATGCGCGTAATGCAGCGCGAAGGTGGTGTGTACGGCCGCCCAGGACAGCACGATGGTGGTGATTGCGATGGTCAGCTGCGCGGCGCCGCGATGGGCGCCGAGCTCGGCGACGATCGCGGCGATGCTCGCGAACGCGCCGATCGCCGTCACCAGCAGGATCACGAAGCGGCCGTCGTCCTGCATCGCGGCGCTACGGCGGATATGCTGGTGGTCGTTGCACAGCATCATCGTATAGACCAGCACGAGATAGACCGCGATCAACGCATCCCAGCCGAACAGCAGCCGCGTCACCGGCCGGTACGAACCGGGAATCAGCAGGCAGACGAGGATGCCGACGGCAAGCGAGATGAAAGTCCGCGGCCGCGCATAGATCAGCCGCATCGGCCGCGACATCTGGCGGAAACGGGCGAGGACGGGATCTTCTTTGTCAGTGGCCATTTCGACTCCGACCAATCAACTCGCCTTGTCGCCACATCGCAGGTGCGCTCCCTCCCTCGCTTGCGGGGGAGGGCTGGGGAGAGGGTGCCTCCACCATCGAGAACCCCCAAGAGGAGAGAACCCTCACCCGGATCGCTGTCGCGATCCGGCCTCTCCCGCAAGCGAGAGGTGAGGAGCCCGGAGCTATCAGTTCTTCCGCTCGGCGACGAAGTGCGCGGCGGCCTGCAGCACGGCGGCGCGGTCGCCGAAGATCGAGATGGCGCTGTCGGCGCGCGCCAGCAGATCGCGCACGCGCTGCTTGGCGCCGTCGATGCCGAGCTGGGTGACGAAGGTGGTCTTGCCGAGCGCGGCATCGGCGCCGGCCGGCTTGCCGAGCGCGGCCGCATCGCCTTCGACGTCGAGCAGATCGTCGGCGATCTGGAAGGCTTCACCGAGTGCGCGGCCGTAATCGTCGAGCGCCTGATATTCTTGTCGAGAGGCCTGGCCGAGGATCGCGCCGGCGATGCAGCCGTAGCGCAGCAGCGCGCCGGTCTTCATCTGCTGAATGCGGGCGACGTCGATCGGCTCGTTGCCGCCGAAGCGGCCTTCGCCGGCGAGATCGAGGATCTGGCCGCCGACCATGCCGCCGATGCCGGCGCAGCGCGCCAGCGCGCGCGTCAGGAGCAGCCGCACATTGGCGTCGCGATGGACCTCGTCGCGGGTGATGATGTCGAAGGCGATCGTCAAAAGACCGTCGCCGGCAAGGATCGCGGTGGCGTCATCGGTCTGCTTGTGCAGGGTAGGGCGGCCGCGGCGCAGGTCCGAATTGTCCATCGCCGGGAGATCGTCATGGATCAGCGAATAGCAGTGGATGCATTCGAGCGCGGCGCCGACCAGCAGCGCGGCCTCGCGGGGAACGCCGAACACGGCCGCGCTCTCGACCACCAGGAACGGCCGCAGGCGCTTGCCGCCATTGAGGCTCGAATAGCGCATCGCGTCCATCAGCCGCTTGGGGCGGGCGATCTCATCGTGCAGGATGTCGTCCGACAGCAAACGCCCGAGCAAGGCTTCGGTGTCATCAGCGGTCTTGTCCAGACGCTTGGCGAAATCGGACGGGGACGTGCCGGTCATCAAGAAAGGCTCCAGAACTAAAATTCGGCGGGACAATCCTTTATGCGCCCGTTCCAGTCAATCGTTTGGAAGGCCTAAAAAGTGCTGGAAAAGGCCCGAATTATCACAGACTTAATGCCGGGATCCGTGACCGCGTTTCATTTCCCGCCGGAAAGGTCGATTTGCGCATCGTCAAAATCCTGCTGGTAGCGCTCGCGATCGTGGCTCTCGCGCCCTATGTGGTCGCGCCGTTCTACCGCACCGGTCACCCGGTTTCGACGCTGATGGCCTGGCGCTCGCTGACGGGCGCGCCGATGCATCGGGAATGGATCGATCTGGCCGAGATGTCGCCCTACCTGCCGCGCGCGGTGGTGGCCGCCGAGGACGCCCATTTCTGCAAGCATCACGGCATCGATTGGGGCGCGCTGCGCGAGGCGATCAACGACGCGCAGGAGGACGGCACCGCCTTCCGCGGCGCCTCCACCATCACCCAGCAGGTGGCGAAAAACCTGTTCCTCTGGCAGGGGCGGGATTTCGTCCGCAAGGCGCTGGAATTTCCGCTGGCGCTCTGGATCGATTTCGTCCTGCCCAAGCAGCGGATCCTGGAAATTTACCTCAACATCGCCGAGCTCGGGCCCCAGGGCCAGTTTGGGGCGGAGACCGGCAGCGCCTATGCCTTCGGCAAGTCGGCCGCAAACCTCTCCCCCCGGGAGGCGGCCCTTCTGGCCTCGATCCTGCCGAATCCGGTCAAACGCAGCGCCAGGGTCCCGGGACCGGGCGTCCGGCGTCTGGCCGGAACCTATGTGGCAAGGGCGCAGGCGTCCTCGCTTTTGACCTGCTGGCGGGAAAATCGCTGATTTCGGGCCCTTTTCGGGCGTATTTTCCGCTCCTGAACCCTAGCTTTACGGCCAGCCTTCCTCTATAAGCCCGGCCTTGATCGGCATTCAGCTCGCCCCGTATTGCGGGTGCTGAGCCGTCCGTCTGCGGACGATGCCCGGATGAACACCAATCCCTAGAGGATACTGAAATGGCCGTTCCGAGAAGAAAAACCTCGCCGTCGCGCCGTGGCATGCGCCGCTCGGCAGACGCCATCAAGAAGCCGACCTATGTGGAAGACAAGGACTCCGGCGAGCTCCGTCGTCCGCACCATCTCGACCTCAAGACCGGCATGTACAAGGGCCGTCAGGTCCTGAAGAAGAAAGAGTCCTGAGGACTCTTCTCGGGCGGGGTTATCCTCAATCAGGATGACGTGACCCGCCTGATTTCGGCCGAACCATGAGATATGACAGTGACGGCGGCGGAGCGGATGCTTCGCCGCCGCGTTGTCCTGCCCGGACATCTTGATACCTTGATCGAGAAGGCGCTTTGCCGATGGTCGGTTTCCCGCTGCTTCTGATTCCGCTCGCGGTCTACAACATCATCGCCTTCCTGATGCCCAGCGTGTCCTTCTCGGACGTGCTGTTCAAGGTGCCGATGATCACGGGCGAGACCTGGCCGGTCACGCTCTCCGATCTGCTGCTGGCGCTCGGCGTGCTGCTGTTGCTGCTCGAAGTGGTCAAGGGCGCGCGGCCCGGCGCGAAATTCCTGATGGACCATCTGCTGTCGCTGATCATCTTCGGCGCGGCCGCGGCCGAATTCGTGATGTGGCCCAAATTCGGCAACTCCACCTACTTCCTGCTGGTGCTGCTCTCGATGGCCGATTTCCTCGGCGGCATCGCCCAGCGCGCGCGCCGTCGCATCGCCTATGTTGCAGCCGAGACCGTGCCGGTGCCGCGCAAGTCGAAGCGCCAGGCCGAGGCGCCGCCGCCGGCGTCAGCGTTCGAGCCGAAGCTCGATCCCGTGCCCGCACCGCAGCCTGAGCGGCCCGCGCCCTCGGCGCAATCGGTGGCCGAATCGGTTTTGATGGATCACCCCGCGCCGAAGCCGGGCATCGCGCCATCGCCGGAAATTCCTTCGCCGCATTTGCAGCCGGGCAACGGCACGCCGTCCTCGCCCGAAGAGCCGCGCTGAGCGCTGGATTCGCTCGCATCTTGTCGCCGGCGACAGCGTGCTCCCTCGCCCCGTTTTTACGGGGAGAGGGTTGGGGTGAAGGGCCTCTCTCCGCGCATGTGACTGTCGAGAGACCTGTACCCCCTCACCCGGATTGCATCTTCGATGCAATCCGACCTCTCCCCGCAAGCGGGGCGAGGTAAGAAGAGGCCGCCTCACTTCAAGTTGGTATCAGGCCTTATGCCACCTGCCGTGTGCGCGAGCTGACGCTGGGAAGCGGGAGCTTGCTGCCATAGGCCATGCGGGCGTCCTCGGACGAACCGCGGCGCAACCGGCTTGCCTGGGGCAGGTGCTCGGCATTGGCGATCAGTTGGGTGACGAAGCTCGGATCTGGGCGCGTCAGCGGCACCTTGCGGACCAGCCGTAAAACCGGCGTGAGCGGGACCAGCGCGGTACTCGCTTCCCGCGTTGTTTGATCGATCTGGTCCACATTCACCATCGCAACACCGCTGATCCGGTTGTACTGGCGCGTTTTGGGACGCTGGCGCCGGTGCATGTGGATGGCCTCGCAAGGCCTATGCCGGGAGAGCCTATTTCGTTCCGCACGCCCGGGGAACGTGGTTTCCAAATTGTTTATGAACTTTGCCTAGGGTTGGAGACGAATCTGGCCGTATTCTGTGCCGGCTCAGGACTCCCCGCTGTCCCGAAACGAGGCGCTTTTGACCCCCGCATTGCCGCAAGCCTCCGAAATCCTCGCCGCTCTCGGCCAGGCCGTGTTCGTCTGGGATCTCGCCAGCGACGCGATCGTCTGGGGCGAGCAGGCCGGCGCCATCTTCCCCGGCATTCCCGCCGAGCGGCTCGCGACCGGCGCCGAGTTCGCCAAGTTGATCGAGCCCGTGCAAACGCTGCGGAGCGCCGCACTGGCGCAGACATCGGCCGTGCACGGCGCCGACGGCACGCCCTACCGGGTCGAATACGGCGTGCGCATGAACGCCTCCGACCCCGTGGTCTGGATCGAGGAGACCGGCCGCTGGTTCGCCGGCGCCGACGGCCGCCCCACGCGCGCGATCGGCTCTATCAGGATCAACAATGAGCGGCACGCCCGCGACGAGGAGCTGACCAGGCTTGCCCGGCTCGATCCGCTGACCGGCGAGCTCAACCGCTCGCACCTGATCGCTGCGCTTGCCGAAGCCATCGAGGAGACCAGCCGCTTCCGCTCGACCGCGGCCTTCATGCTGGTCGGCATCGATCATCTGGCCCGCGTCAACGACGCATTCGGCTTCGATGTGGCCGATGCCGTGATCCTCGATGTCGCCAAACGGATCCGCACGCGCCTGCGCGGCGGCGACGTGCTCGGCCGCTTCTCGGGCAACAAGTTCGGCCTGATCCTGAAGAACTGCACCGTCGACGACATGAATGTCGCCGCCGAGCGTTTCCTCGCCGGCGTCCGCGACGAGGTGGTGCCGACCAAGTCGGGGCCGGTGTCCGTGACCGTCTCCATCGGTGCCGTCAGCTTGCCGCGCTATGCCCGCAACACCGACGAGGCGATCAATCGCGCCCATGAGACGCTCGACGCCGCCAAGCGCCGCCGTGCCGGCGCGTTCGCGGCATGGCGCCCGGATGCGACCCGTGATGCGCAGCGCCGCGTCAACATCCGTGTCACCGATGAGATCGTCACCGCGCTGAACGAGCGCCGCATCAAGCTCGCCTATGAGCCGGTCGTGTCGGCCGCCACGCGCGAGGGCGCGTTCCACGAATGCCTGGTGAGGATGGACCAGGGCGACGGCCAGGTGCTGCTCGCCCCCGACATCGTGCCGGTCGCCGAGCGGCTCGGTTTGATCAGGCTGGTCGATCACCGCGTGCTCGAGCTTGTGGTCGCCGAGCTTGCGGCTGCGCCCGATATCAGGCTCAGCCTGAACATCTCGCCTGACACCACGATGGATCCGGACTGGTGGGCCGGAATCGAATCGCTGATGCGCGCCCATCCCGGTGTCGCCGAGCGGCTGATCGTGGAGATCACCGAAACCGTTGCGATCCAGGACATCGACGATGTCCGGGCCTTTGTCAGCCGGCTCAAGAATTTTGGCAGCCGCATCGCCATCGACGATTTCGGCGCCGGCTACACCTCGTTCCGCAACCTGCGCAAGCTCGGCGTGGATATCGTCAAGATCGACGGCGCCTTCGTGCAGAACATCATCCATTCCGCCGACGACCGCGCCTTCGTGCAGACGCTGATCGACCTCGCCCGCCGCCTCGACATCAAGACCGTCGCCGAATGGGTGCAGGACGAGGAAGCCGCCAGCATGCTGCGCGACTGGGGCTGCGACTACATCCAGGGCCGCCTGATCGGGCTGGCATCAGCCGACCGTCCGTGGAGCGCACCGCCGCCGGACACCGTACTGCCCGCTGCCAGCTGAGGCCTGGTAGGGCGGGCAAAGGCGCCCTTGCGCCATGCCCACGATCTCGCGCCGAATGCGACGAATTTCTCCTGTGAAATCAATCCCCGTTCTACTGTGCATGGGGTTGTTTTCGCGAAGATTCGCGAAAGACGAGGCTCACGCCACGCGGCGGACTGCGTTCAGCGTCTCGATGGTCAGTCCGACCTCGGCCGCCGGGCAGGGCTTGCCGAAATAATAGCCCTGCACCGCGGTGCAGCCGCACTCGCGAACGAAGTCGAGCTGCTCGATGGTCTCGACGCCTTCCGCCGTGGTCTCGACGCCGAGCACGGAGCCGAGGCTCGCGATGGTGCGGACAATCGCGACGCTCTCCGGGCTTTCGCCGAGCGTGCCGACGAAGGAGCGGTCGATCTTGATGCGGTCGAACGGAAACTTGCGCAAATAGCTCAGCGAGGAATAGCCGACGCCGAAATCATCTAAGCTGACGCGGACGCCGAGCGCGCGGAGCTGATGCAGCATCTCGATCGTGGCTTCGCTGTCGTCGAGCAGCGCCGTCTCGGTGACCTCGAGTTCGAGCCGTTGCGGCGGCAGGCCGGCTTCCGCCAGCGCGCTCGTCACCATCGTCACCAATCCGCGCGAGTGGAATTGCACCGGCGACAGGTTCACCGCCACGGTGACCTCGGGCCACGAGGCGGCCGTGGCGCAGGCGGTGCGCAGCACCCATTCGCCGATCGGCACAATCAGGCCGTTCTCCTCGGCGATCGGAATGAACTCGGCCGGCGAGACCAAGCCGCGCGTGGGATGCTTCCAGCGCAGCAACGCCTCGAAGCCGGTCAGCTCGGTGGTGTCGAGCCGCACCTGCGGCTGGAACACCAGGTGGAATTGGTTGCCTTCCAGCGCGCCGCGCAGATCGTGCTCGAGCGCGTGCCGGCCGCGCGCCTCTTCTTCCATTCGGGGCTCGAACAGCTGATAGGCGCCGCGCCCCTTGGCCTTGGCCTGGTACAGCGCGAGATCGGCGCATTTCATCAGCTCGTCGGCATCCAGGCCATGGTCGGGCGCGATCGCGATGCCGACGGAGACGCCGACATGGATCGATTGGCTTTCCAGCGGCGGCGGATGACCGATGATCTCGACCAGGCGCCGTGCCAGCCGCTCCGCCGATTGCGGCTGCGGTCCGCGCTGGAGCACGGCGAACTCGTCGCCGCCGAGGCGGGCGACGGTGTCGTGCTCGCCGACATTCTCCTTCAGCCGCGCCGCGACCCAGCGCAGCAGCCGGTCGCCGGCGGCGTGGCCAAGCCGGTCGTTGACCGTCTTGAAATTGTCGAGGTCGAAGCACAGCACCGCCATGGATCCGCCGGCGATCGCGACCTGGTTCAGCCCCTCGCCCATCTTCTCGCGGAACAGCGTGCGGTTGGGCAGATCCGTCAGGGAGTCGTGCCGCGCCATGTGCGCGACGCGCGCCTGCGCCTTGTGACGCTCGGTGACGTCCTCATAGGTGACGACCCAGCCGCCATGCTCCATCCGCTTGTGATTGAGCTTGATGATGCGGCCATCGCTGAGATGGCGGTGCAGCGTGTGCTCGCCCTCGCGCAATCGCTCGACATAGTCGGCATAGAGCTTTGCGGCCGTCGTGTTCGGGTGGATGCCGAGATCGCAGCTGTGCTCCATGATCTCGCGCATCGAGACGCCTGGCTTCACGATCTCGGGCGACAGGCCGTACATCTCGATATAGCGGCGGTTGCAGACGATCACGTGCAGGCTCGCATCGAGCATGCACAGGCCCTGGCTCATGTTGTTCAGCGCGGCGTCGAAGCGGCGGTATTGCTCGCTCAGCTCCTCGACCGCGCGCTCGCGCTCGGTGATGTCCTCGTAAGTAGCGACGAAGCCGCCCTCGGGCAGCGCGCAATAGCGCACCGAGATGATCGTGTCGTTGGTCATGCGCCGGCGCATCGGCGAGGAATCGTTGTTCTCGATCCGGGCGCGGGCGGCTTCGAGGATCTGCTGCGGGCTGTATTCGGATGCGAAGGCGCCGTTCGCCATCGACCGTTCGATCAGCTCGGAGAGATGCGTGCCGGGTTTGCTCTCCTCCGGCGACAGCCGGTAGATCTTCTGATAGGTCGAGTTGCAGACGCGCAGGCGCATATCGCTGTCGTAGAATGCGAGCCCATGCGCCATGTTCTCGAGCGCGGCATCGAGCATGAAATTTTGCTGCTTCAGCGTCTCCTCATATTGCAGCCGCTCGTTGACATCCTCATGCAGCGTCACCCAGCCGCCGTCGGGCATGAACCGCGACACGGCTTGGATCTTCCGGCCGTCGTAGCGCGTCACCAGAACGGTTTTGGGGCGCCGGGTCAGGACATCGTTGATCCGGGCATCGCGGAACTCGTCTCCCGACATGTCCGTTCGGTTGCCGCGCGCGAGCCAAAGGTCGATCGACTCGGTGTGCGTGATACCCGGCTTCATGACGTCGGCGTCGAGGTCGTAGAGGTGCAGGAAACGTTCGTTGCAGACGACGAGGCGGCTATCGGCATCAAACATGATGAGGCCGTGAGACATGTTCGCGAGCGCGTGCTGGCTGCGCTCGGTCTGAAGCAGTAACTCGGCTTCAAGGCGGGCGAGGCGGCTGACGTCGTCGCAGATCGTCATCCAGCCGCCGGCGGGGAGCGGCTTCAGCTCGAGCGTGATGACAAGGCCGCTTGCGAGCGTCTGCCGGGTCCGGAACGGCTTGCCGGCTGCGATCAAGGCGATCCGCGAAGCGTAGAGCGCGTCGACCTCACCCGCAGGAATGTTGCCGAGCGCCACGCTGTGGCCGAGCACGTCGCGGTAGCGCGTTCCGATCCGGACGACGTCGGCCGACATTTCGAACAGCTCGATGTACCGGCGATTGACCAGCACGATCCGGTTGTCGGCGTCGTAGACGCAGACGCCCTGTTCCATGCCATCGAGCGCAAGCTGACTCAGCGACAGCAAGGCTTCTTGGCCTTGCTCGCGGCGCGCACCGAGCTCGTTGTCGCGGGTCGAAATCATGGGATCAGCGGGATCTCGGCGGCAATAGACTTAACGCAAACTAATTCAGCCGCTGAGCGTAGCGAAGAGGCGGGAAAATTCCCTTAAGCGCCGTAGTTTACGGAGGGTGACTAGGGATGCAGAGAGTGCGGGTCTCAGGCTGCGCTGCAAATCGCAGCGTCGTATCGCGCCTACGGCCCGTACAGCACGAGTTCCGTGTCAGTGAGATCGGCCAGTCGCGGGCGATGCGGGCCCTTGAAATATTTGCGGCCGCGCCGCTCGGTATAAATGCCGACAAGGCCTGGGATGGGTTCGTTGGAATCGATGATCACCGAGATCTTGCCGAGCCGTAGCAGCAGCCTGCCGATGCGGCCGGCGCAGGCGGCGTATTCGGCGGCGCTGCGGCAATAGATCAGTTGCATCACCGGCGGTGCGATGAAACCGCGGCGGATGCGCACCGGTTGCAGGATAAACGGGAATACGCCCCTCGGCGTGCGACAGACCAGGCTAAGGCAATTGTAGCGCGCATGCCGCGTCAATAGCTCGGTCTCGGCCTCGGAAAGTCCCTCGATCGTCTTGGCGTGCTGGGAGATGACCTCGATCTTGCTCCAGCGCGGCGCGCGCGACAGTGCAGGCACGGAGATGAAGATGCCGCGGCAATAGGCGCGAAATCCCTGCGTTTCGACGATCGGCCAGGTCCACGGCGCCGGGCTGATGTTGAGATAGGTGACGTGCTTGTGCCGCTGCGCGATCTTTGTCAGCAGCGGCGCGTAATTTCGATAAGCGGGCTCGACGTACCAGCTCGAGAGGTTGCAGTGGATGGCAATCTCCTCGCCGTCCTTGCGCGCGGTATAGATCAGCAGCAGCACGCCGACCGGTTCACCGTCATTGTCGAGCATGTAGCCGAAGCGCGGATAGCCGTCCGGCACCGGCCGGAACGCTTGCCGGCGCAGGCCCTGTATCCAGTAATTGCGCGAGCGTCCGACGAAGCCGCGCGTCAGCAAGTCCGCGATGCCATCGACATCGGACTCGGTAATCTCGCGGCATCGGACCTTGGTATGGATCACGCTCGTCTTGCCCGTAGAAATGATCAGCCTCTTACCTTAGCGCCAGCCTTCGCCGTGGGCATTCGCCGCGATTTCCGGCTGCAAGCCCAGCATCTCACGCACCTTGGCGGGCCAGGTGGAAAGATCGGTGCCGTGGGTATGGAACATCGCAACGGCCAGGCGATCCATGCCGAAGGCGACGCAGCCGGTGTGGGCAGGCTCGCCATCGGCATCCTGGATGCCCCAGGTCGTGCCGAAATGCTCGCGGTGATAGTTGAAGCTCATGCAGGCGGTCGGCTGCTCTTCCGAGCGCAGCGGGATCAGGAGCTCGAACTTGAGCTGCTGCTGCTTCTGACTCACGGCTTTCATCTGGCCGACGCGGCCGAAGAAGGGATCGCTGGCATAGTCGACGCGGAAGGCGAGGCCGAGATCGGTCGCGATCTTCTGCGCGCGCACCATCCAGCGCTCGCGGAAATCGGCGACGTCATCGGGCGTGCCGATGCAGACATATTCGCGCATCCGGAACGATTGCAGCCGGTCGAGATGCTTTGACGGCTCGCGGCGGAAGCAATCGGCTGCGACGTCGAAGCGCAGGCCGCCCTTCGGCAACTGGCCGCGGCTCGCCGCGATCGGATAGACCGGATAGCAGGCGGCCGGCGACAGCACGAGGTCCGCGGGCGAGAGCGACGACGTCCAGTCGCCGCCGGCATCGAAGCGGCTCACCGCGGCGTTGATCTCGCGTTCGGTGCCGTGCAGGCCGCAGACGCAGCCGAGCAGGTTCGGAAAGCTCTTGAGGTAGCCGGATTTTTCCAGCTGGGCGCGGCTCATCACCGGCGGAAAACGCATGACCTCGGTGCCGGCTTCGCGATGGCTGGTGATCAGCGCGGCGAGCTTCTCGACGATCCCCTCATAAAGCGCTGTGCGCGCATAGACGCCGTCGGAACCCATGCGGTGGAACAGCTTGTCGGCGAGATGGTCGAGCGGATCGGCGATCCCAGGCGCGGTCTCGGGCGAATCGGGGAGGACGGCAATGTTCATGGGATGGTGTCCTGCTATCTGAAAATTGTTCTTGTTGATTTAGTCACGAAGGCTTGTCGGGATCCCGCTCATCAGCGTCGAGGTGGCGGCATTGGCCAGGATACGGTCGTTGTTGATCATGATCGGTGACGACAGCACGTCGCGCAGATGGCGGCCCATGGTGAACTCGCCGTCGTTGCGGTAGCCGGCGAGGCCCGCGGTGCGCATCGCATGCATCACGGTTTCGACCGCGAGCTCGGAGGCCTGCACCTTCAACAGCGTGATCGAAGACTGGAAGTCGAGCGAGCCGAGCGCGCGCTCGTCATGCTCGGCGCGGGCGAAGGCGTCGAGGTTGGCGGCGATCAAGGCACGCAGCTTGGCGAGCGACATCTTTGCAGCGGTGAAATGAGCGGCGGCCGGCGGCATCTGGCCGCCCGAGCTGCGGGCCGCCTTGCGAACGAAGGCCTGCGCACGCGTCACTGAGGCAGCGGCAATGCCGGCCCAGGTCGACGACCAGCACAGATGTGCAAATGGCGTCATGGTCTGCGCGTGGATCTTGTCATAGGCCTCAGGGAAGACGCGATCAGCGGGGCAATCGACCTTCAGCTCGAAACCGGTCGAGCAGGTGCCGCGCATGCCGAGCGTTTCCCAGCCCTGCGTCTGCTTCAGCGAGTAATCGTCCTTGGCGAGCGCCAGCAGCACCTGATCGGAGGCGGCAGCCTCGGTGGCGCGGCGGGCGATGGTAACGAGGCCGTCGGCCTGGGCGCCGTAGGAGATCACGGTGGCGTCGCGCACCAGCGAGACGGTGTCGCCGGCGTGATCGACTGCGGCCGCGCTGGCGCGGATGTTGCCGCCGTTCTGGCCTTCGGTGGTGGAGGAGGCGAGCAGCCACTGGTCGCGGGCGACCCGGCGCATCATGGTTTCCATCCAGGGAATACCGTGGCCGTGCCTGACAATGCAGGCGACCTTGGTCTGGTGCATCGCGTAGATCATCGCGGTTGAGGCGCAGGCGCGCCCGAGCGTGTAGCAGATGTCGGTGACGTCATAGATCGAAGCACCGAAGCCGCCGAACTCCACCGGGATCATGACGCCGAGCAGCTTTTGCTCGCGCGCGGTATCGAATGCCTTGTGCGGGAAGCGGGCATCGCGGTCGACGCCGTCGGCCTCGGCCGCAGCAACGCTGGCGGTGCGCGCCGCGCGCTCGATCAGGGAAATGCCGTGATCGAGAAGGCCCGGCTGCGTTTCGTCGAAAGTCTGGACAGCTTCACGTACGTTCATACTCGTCCGCCTCCGCTTTGTCGTTCAGGATCGCCGGCATCATTCGCGATGCCGCTGAAAGAGATCCTCCGACCATCTTTGCTTGTGAGATGAGGCTACGGATTTAATTCAAATTCGTCGATGAAATAGAGGGTAAACGAACCGCAATTCCCAACGAACAGTTAAGGTCAGGTTGTTTGCATCGTCCGATTTTCGATGATCGCGTTAGGGTTCTGGAAGAATGGCGAATTCCAGACAATCTGAGTCATCGTTTACTAAGAAACGCGAAGTAATGGTGACGCCCATTGTGGGATCGGCCTGTCACGCCCATCGTACCGGGCGGCGGGTCCGAACTTTTAGAGACATATGGGAATTTAACCATGCAAGCCTTCGACACCGACGTGCGTAACCGCATCATCAAGCTGGTGAAGGGCATCCTCGAGCAGAACGCGCTCACCGCTGACGTCTCGCCGTCCACGAAGCTCGTCGACGCCGGCCTGACCTCGATGGATATGGTCAATTTGATGCTGGGTGTCGAAGCCGAGTTCGACTTCACCATTCCGCAAACCGAGATCACGCCTGAGAATTTCCAGTCCGTCGAGACGCTCGAGCGGATGGTCGCGACCCAGCTGAAGCTGGCGAAGGCGGCTTGATTATTCTCCGGGCTCATCCTGGCGTAGGCCAGGACGACACCGAGTGAGGGCCAGTGGCTGCGCGCCTCACGACACCGCCACCCGCCTCCCCACCCCGGTTCCAAATCCGCCGCAAAACTGGCATAGCTTAACCATGTCGCACGTTGCGGACAGGGGTGAGCAGGCATGACACAGGCGGTACTGGGCATCATCGGCGGCTCCGGCATCTACGATTTGCCGGGTCTCGAGGGCGCGCACGAAGAGGTGATCAGGAGCCCCTGGGGCGAGCCGTCGGCGCCGGTGCGGCGTGGGACCATCGCGGGCCTGCCGATCGTGTTCCTGCCGCGGCACGACAAGGGCCATCGCCTATCGCCCTCCGACATCAACTACCGCGCCAATATCGACGCGCTGAAGCGCGCAGGCGTCACCGATCTGATCTCGCTCTCGGCCTGCGGTTCCTTCAAGGAGGAGATGCCGCCCGGCACCTTCGTTCTCGTCGATCAGTTCGTCGACCGTACCCACAAGCGCGAGAGCTCGTTCTTCGGCAAGGGCTGCGTCGCGCATGTGTCGATGGCGCATCCGGTCTCGCCGCGGCTGCGCATTCATCTCGCAGCGGCGGCCGAGGCCGAGGATATCGCCATCGCGCGCGGCGGCACCTATGTCTGCATGGAGGGGCCGCAATTCTCCACCTATGCGGAGAGCATGACCTACAAGACGCTGGGCTATTCCGTGATCGGCATGACCAACATGCCTGAGGCCAAACTCGCTCGCGAGGCGGAGATCTGCTACGCGACCGTGGCAATGGTGACGGATTTCGATTGCTGGCATCCCGATCATGACGCCGTCACCGTGCAAGATATCATCCGCGTGTTGACGTCCAATGCCGACAAGGCCAAGGCGCTGGTGGCGCGGCTCGCCAAGGACTTTCCGCGCGAACACGAGCCCTGCCCGATCGGCTCGGACCGCGCGCTCGACACCGCGCTGATCACCGCGCCCGAGGCACGCGATCCCGAGCTGTTGAAGAAGCTCGATGCGGTGGCCGGGCGCATCCTGCGCGGTTGAGACGCAAGACTAACGAAAAGGCATGATGCCATGAAGGTCGACGGCAAGCATTTCCGCAGCATCTGGCGCGAGCGCGACGGCTGGTCGGTCGGTGCAATCGATCAGCGCCGACTGCCGCACGAATTCGTCGTCGCGAAGCTGACCTCATGCGAGGACGCGGCGGTCGCGATCCGCGACATGCTGGTGCGCGGCGCGCCGCTGATCGGTGCCACCGCCGCCTACGGCATCGCGTTGGCGATGCGCGAGGACGCCTCCGACGCCGGCCTGAAGCGCGCCTACGATACGCTGGTCGTGGCGCGGCCGACTGCGATCAACCTGAAATGGGCACTGGACGAGATGCGTGCGACGCTCGCGCCGATCGATCCGATCGAGCGGGCGGAAGCTGCCTATGCACGCGCCGACGAAATCGTCGAGCAGGACGTCGAGATCAATCGGGGCATTGCCGCCAACGGCCTCGAGCTGATCGAGACGATCGTGGCGAAGAAGAAGCCTGGCGATACCGTCAACGTGTTGACCCATTGCAACGCCGGCTGGCTCGCCACCGTCGATTGGGGCACCGCGACGGCGCCGATCTATCTTGCGCATGAGCGTGGCATCAAGATCCATGTCTGGGTCGATGAGACCCGTCCGCGCAATCAGGGCGCTTCGCTCACCGCCTGGGAGCTCGGCCATCACGGCGTGGCCCACACTGTGATCCCCGATAACACCGGCGGGCATCTGATGCAGCACGGCATGGTCGATCTCGCCATCGTCGGCACTGACCGCGTCGCGGCCAATGGCGACGTCTGCAACAAGATCGGCACCTATCTGAAGGCGCTCGCCGCGCACGACAACAACGTGCCGTTTTATGTCGCGCTGCCGTCGCCGACGATCGACTTCGCGGTCAATGACGGCATCAGGGATATTCCGATCGAGCAGCGCAGTGGCGTCGAGGTCACCGACATGACCGGCCGCACGGCTGATGGCCGGCTGGAGACAGTGCGCATCGTGCCCGAGGGCTCGCCTGTCGCGAACTACGCCTTTGACGTGACCCCGGCGCGGCTCGTGACCGGCCTCATCACCGAGCGTGGTGTGCTGAAGCCGGATCGTGCTTCGCTCGCGGCCGCGTTTCCTGAGCGCATCGCTGCAGCGGCGGAGTAGGCTCTCGTATGGTGGGCAAAGGCGCAGAGGCGCCGTGCCCACCATATGCTTGTGGTGGGCACGCTTCGCTTTGCCCACCCTACGGCTTTGCCGCTACCCCAGCTTCAACCCCGTCGCTGTCTCGAGTTCGGCAATCGCCTGTGCGCCGCTCGTCACCTTGATCGTGGTCATGCCCATCTCGCGCGCGGGCTTCAGGTTCACACCGAGATCGTCGAGATAGACGCACTTCTTCGGGTCGACCTTCAGCGTCTCGACCATCAGCTGGTAGATGCGCGGATCCGGCTTGCGCAGGCCGATCTTGGCGGATTCGATGACGTGGTCGAACAGCACCATCACCTCCGCGACATAGAGCGAGCGCCCGGTCATGCTGCCGATGGCATTGGCCGGAAGGTTGTTGGTGATGCAGCCGGTCTTGAACTTGGCCTTGATGCGCTTCAGCGCCTCGACCATCTCGGGGCGCAGATCGCCCTGGAGCAGCGGCAGCACGTCACGGCCGCGCACTTCGGCGCCGAGCGCGAGCGATTCCGCCGCAAACAAACGATCGAATGTCTCGATGTCGACCTCGGCACGTTCGAACTTGGCCCAGGCATTTTCCAGATGGTTGGCGGCATTGGTGCGCCTGATAATGTCGGCGGGCAGGCCACGCTCGGTCTCGAATCGCGTAAATGCTTCGAATGGCGAGCTCGTCAGCACGCCGCCAAAATCAAAGATCACCGCCTCGATCATCAGCCCTTCTCATCGCTGTCTGCCATCGAACCTCGCTTAGCACGCCAATCCTGATCAAGCCAACCAGCGCCGCGCGGCCACTCCGCCGAAATACGGCTTGAAGCAAATAGAGACGCCTGAGATGATCGACGGCCGGCTGCTGGAGAGGACGCGATGCCACAATTGCCCGACTTCGAGGCCTGGGCGATCTTTGCGAAAGTCGCGGAGAAGCGCTCGTTCAGCCAAGCCGCTGAGGAATTGGGCCTCGCCAAAACCACGGTCTCGAAAGCGGTGACGCGGCTCGAGGAGCGCATGCGCACGACGCTGCTCCATCGCACCACGCGACAACTTTCGCTTACGGAAAGTGGCAGGCTCTCGCTCGAGCGCGCCATGCGCATCTTTGCCGACGGTACCGCGGTGGAGTCCGAAATCCTGGAGGAAGCCGCGGTCCCGCGCGGTCTCGTGCGCATCGCGTCTACCATCGCTTTTGGCTCCGACCAGCTCGCGCGCGTACTGCCGGATTTCATGCAGCGCTATCCTGAAGTCGACATCGATCTCTGCCTCACCGACGATCGCGTGGATCTCGTGGGCTCGGGCTTCGATGTCGCGCTGCGCGTCGGGCCGGTTGCGGATTCATCCATGCGCATCAGCCGGCTGTTCTCGTTCCGGGTGCCAGTAGTGGGAGCGCCGGCCTTCTTCGACAGGCACGGCAGGCCCGAGCATCCGACGGAGCTCGCCAAAATGCCTGCGGTCATCTTCACCCACATCATCGGTGCTGATGTCTGGCACTTCAGCCATCCGAAGCACGGAAATTGCGATGTCGCGGTTGATGGTCGTGTACGTGTCAACAATGGCGTCGCGGCCGTGCCTGCATTGGTCGCCGGCATCGGCATGACCGCATTGCCGGAAGCCTATGCAACGCGCGAGCTCTCGGACGGGAGTCTCGAAGCCGTGTTGACCGAATGGACGGTCGCGGCTCCGCCGCTCCACGTCCTGACTCCGCCCGGCAAGGCGCGTCCGGCCCGCGTCCGCGTGCTCATCGAGTATCTGCGCCAACACTTTGCCGCGCAGCCCTGGGCGGTTGGCATCGAAGTGTAGGTTTCAACAGACCAGGTCGACCTTGACGTCAAGATTGCCGTGTGTGGCTCGGGAATAGGGGCATGTCTCGTGCGCCCGCCGGATCAGCCTTCGCGCAACGTCGCGTTCGATGCCGGGCAGGTCGATCAGCAGGGAGACGCTGAGTGCAAGATGGCCGCTCTGGTCATGCAGTCCGACCGTCGCCGTGACATTTGCGTCGGGAGCGACTCCTATCTGTTCTTGCGCGGCGACTTGCCTGATCGCGGTCAGGAAGCAGGCCGCGTAGCCCAGCGCGAAAAGCTGCTCGGGGTTGACGCCGTCGCCGCCTTGGCCACCAAGCTCGCGCGGAATGGAAAGATCAAAGCGCCACTTTCCATCTGCAGTGGCGGCGGCGCCGTCGCGTCCGCCGATGGCGGTCGCCTGGGTTTCGTAAAGTGCATTCACGGGAGGCCTCGTTTCGCAAATCCGATGGCGAGAGGGATGGCTGCATCGCCACCCCTCTCGTCCTGGCGCGCTGCATTGCGGTTACGCCGCGACTTTGGCTTCAGCCAGGATGAAGTTGCCGAGGTCGGGGGTCTCGTTCTCGCTGCGCTCGGTCCACAACACGAGGAGCTTGCAGCCATTCCGGGTGGAGTGCGGACCATGGACCTGGCCGGCCTTGATGTGGAGGGAGTCGCCGGGTCCGTAGGACTTGCCTTCGTTGACGAAATCACCTTCGACGACGTAGAGAACCTCGGCAACGCCCTCGTGAATATGCGCCGGGATCGAGGAGCCGGGTTGCATTGACAGATGCAGCATCACCGGGCCGAGCGTGTAGTTGGCGGCGCGGACAGCCAGCGAGATGTCGCCCTGGCTCGGGAACGGAAAACGGTCGGCCTTGACGGCGTTGGCGAAAATCTCTTGGTCGATCATGGTCTTCTCCTCTGTTGTCTCCGCGGCGGTGATCGCCTTGGCAGGTGGGAGAATGAGGGAAGTACCGCCTTGTGATAATCCGCCAAGACGTGGAAAGACTGATGCCGAAAACGAAGCAATCGGGCGCACACCCATGAAGATCCTGGCGCATGCGAGCGTGGCGGCCGCTCTTCTTGCCGCAACCCCCGTTCAAGCCATCGTCGGCGGCGGTACGCCGCAGACGGACGGCGTTGCGCGCGCGGTCGTCACCATCGTCGGCTCGCGCGGCAATTTCTGCACCGGTACCTTGATCGCTCCGGTGCTTGTGCTGACCGTCGCGCACTGCGTGCAGCCCGGGGCGGATTACAAGATCGTCGATCGTGGCCCAGACGGTCAGCCGAAATTGCTGAACGTGCGCACCGTTGCGATCCATCCGGGCTTCAACATGCAGGCGATGCTGGCGCATCGCGCCACGGCCGACGTGGCATTGCTGCAACTGGAAATTCCACTGAAGGGAAAATCGGCGATGCCCGTCGGCGCGCCGACTATTCCAATTCAGGTCGGCAGCCGCTTCACCATCGCCGGCATCGGCGTCACCGTGCGCGGCGACGGCAAGAGCGGTGGCACGATTCGCGTTGCCGGCCTCGTCGTCACTGGCCAACCCGGCACGTTCCAGATCCGTCTGGTCGATCCCGTAACCAACGGTGTTCGCGACGGAATCGGCGCCTGCACCGGCGATTCCGGCGGTCCGGTCTTCGAGGACAGGCCGAATGGTGCCGTGCTCGTCGGCGTCATCAGCTGGTCGACGGGACCGAACAATGCTGCGGGCTGCGGCGGATTGACGGGCGTCACGCCGCTGACGCTCTATCGCGACTGGATCCTGCAGACAGCGCGGAGCTGGGGCGCGGCGTTGTAGTTTGATCGCGACTTGATCTATGTCATTTTGCAAGGGAAGCGCGGCGGGTCACCATGCCAGTCGCGGAGGAAACGCGTCGCCAAACAATGGCGGCCTGAAACGACAAGGCATAGAAGCAACAATGAATGTCGCCGTTCGCAGTCACGCCACCACCAAACAGGCTTCAGAACATTTCGACGTGCTGATCGTCGGCGCCGGCATCTCCGGTATCGGCAGTGCGTATCACATCGAAAAGCAGTTGCCGGGCACGAGCTACGTCATCCTGGAAACGCAGGCGACGTTTGGCGGCACCTGGTCTACGCATCGCTATCCCGGCATTCGCTCGGACAGTGACCTCCACACCTTCGGCTACAGCTTCAAGCCCTGGGTCGGGCCGCCAATCGCGACCGCCGAGGAAATCCTCGCCTATATGAACGAGGTGATCGACGACAACGATATCGCTCGCCACATCCGCTACAAGCACAAGATCGTCTCGGCGAGCTGGTCGAGCGAGCAGAATCTCTGGACCATCGAGGCGGTGACGACGGATACGGGTGAGGCAAGGACGTTTACCGCGAACTTCCTCTGGATGTGCCAGGGCTATTACCGCCATTCGGAAGGCTACACGCCGGAATGGAAGGGCATGGACCGCTTCAAGGGCCGCATCGTCCATCCGCAGACCTGGCCTGACGATATCGACCTCAAGGGCAAGAAGGTCGTCGTGATCGGCTCGGGCGCGACCGCGGCGACGCTGGTGCCGAACATCGCGGACGATTGCGCGCATGTCACTATGCTGCAGCGTTCGCCGACCTATTTCCGCCTTGGGCGCAACGCCATCGAGATCGCCGAGGAGCTGCGCCGGCTCCAGGTCGATGAGGCCTGGATCCACGAGATCGTCCGCCGCAAGATCCTGTTCGAGCAGGATGCGTTCACGAAGCTCTGCCTGTCCAAGCCGGAACAAGTGAAGAAGGAGCTGATCGGTCAGATCAGCGCGGTGCTCGGTCCGGACTACGACGTCGAGACGCACTTTACGCCGAGCTACCGGCCGTGGCGGCAGCGTATCGCCTTCGTGCCCGATGCCGATCTGTTCAAAGGCATTGCCAGCGGCAAGGCCTCGGTCGTCACCGACGAGATCGAAAGCTTTGTCGAGAACGGCATCCAGCTCAAATCCGGCAAGCTGCTGGAGGCCGATGTCGTCGTCACCGCGACTGGCTTCCACCTCTCGGCGCTCGGCGACATTGCCTTCGAGATCGATGGCAAGCCGCTCGCCTTCGGCGACACCGTCACCTATCGCGGCATGATGTTCACGGGCGTGCCGAACATGGTCTGGGTGTTCGGCTATTTCCGCGCGAGCTGGACCTTGCGCGTCGATCTCGTCGCAGACTTCGTTTGCCGCCTGCTCGGTCACATGAAGGCGAAGGGGGCGAAGAAGGTCGAGGTGAGCTTGCGGCCCGAAGACCACAACATGCCGATCCTGCCCTGGATCGATCCGGAAAACTTCAATCCCGGCTACATCATGCGCAACATGAACCTGCTGCCCAAGCGTGGCGACAAGCCCGAATGGCAGCACAGCCAGGATTATTGGACCGAGAAGGACGAGATCCCGAAGACGGATCTGGATGACAAGGCGTTTGTGTACGGGTGAGGGATGGGGGGGCGTTTATGCCTCTTCGTAGTCCGCTGCCATCCCGGGGCGCGAAGCGAACCCGGGATCCATAACCACAGGGAGTGGTTATGGAGCGAGCTGGTAACTTCAAGTCTTCGCCAAACGTCTTCCTGTGGCTATGGATCCCGGATCTGCGCTTCGCTTGTCCGGGACGACAGCTTGTGCCGGGTGAACAGCGTCGCAACTCATTTGCAGCGTTCTCACGAATTCCTTCGCGTCGCGTTCGTTGCAATCGCCGCAGCTGCCGTGCGGTTCTCCACGCCGAGCTTGGCGTAGATCTGCTCCAGATGCTTGTCGACGGTCCGCGGGCTCAAGCCCAGAATCTGCGCGATGTCGCGGTTGGTCTTGCCCTTGCTGAGCCAGGCCAGCACCTCGCCTTCGCGCGTGGTGAGGCCGAGCTCGCTCGTGAACTCCGGTGGCAGCGCGGTGCCGGCTTCTTTGGACAGCCGCAGCAGAAACTCGTTCGGCGCCGTCTCGCCCATGTAGTAGAAGCGGAGCTGCGGGTTGTCGGGTAGCGAGGCGGCCTGCGACTTCGCGCTGCCCTTGCCCCTGGCCTGCTCCAGCCATTGCAGCAGCGACGGCGGCAGGACGAAGTCGTCGGTCTGCGCGCCGTGATGATCGGTCAGCAGCTTTTGCGCCTGCGGCGTTGCCCACAGGATGTGGCCCTGGCGGTTGACCGCGAACAGGAAGCGGCCGGAGACGTCGAGCGCGGCACGCGCGCTCTGGGTCAGGCGCGCATTGCCGAGATGGACGCGGATGCGCGCCAGCATCTCCTCGATCACGATCGGCTTGGTCACGTAGTCGACGCCGCCGGCTTCCAGCCCGCGCACGATGTGCTCGGTTTCGGCAAGGCCGGTCATGAAGATCACAGGGACATTGGCAAGGCCCGCGTCGCGCTTGAGACGGCGGCAGGTCTCGAACCCGTCCATGCCGGGCATGACGGCATCGAGCAGCACGATGTCTGGCGTGATCTGGTCGACGATGCGCATCGCGCTGGCGCCGTCGAGCGCCACCATCACCGTCATTCCGGCGCCGTCGAGTGCATCGGTCAGCAGCCTCAGCGTTTCCGGCGAGTCGTCGACAACCAGCGCGACGTCGCGCTTTTTCGGCTCAATGCTCATAAGCATGCAGTGTTTTCAATGTTGTCATGTATTGCTCGAGGTCGAAACGGTCGACCAGTGATCGCATTTCGGCGACGAAGTCGGCATGCTCCGGGTGCTCGCTGCCGATCTCGTCCAGCTTGAGCTGGATGGCTTTGACATAGCCGATCTGGCCGAGCCCGATCAGCGCCTCGATATGCCTGACCGGGGGGCGCGAGCCGCTCTCCGGCCGCCACAGCGGCACGACCGTTTCGTCGGGGCCGTATTGCCATTCGATCTTGAGCAATTGCCTGATGGTCTCCAGCAATCGCGGAATGTCGATCGGCTTCATCAGATAGCCGTCGTGGAACGGCTGCGCGAGCGGTGCGCCATGCGCCTCGAGTGCGCTCGCCGACACCATCAGGATTCGGGCCTGGTGATGCCCGTCGGCGCGCAGCTGTTCCGCCACGGTCCAGCCGTCCATGCCCGGCATCGAGATGTCGAGCAGGAACAGATCGGGCCGGCAGTGCTGCGCCAGCGCGAGACAGCCCGGGCCGTCGCCGGCGCTCAGCAAAATGAAACCGAGCGGCGTCAGCACCTCGCGCAGGAGATCGCGATGAACAGGATCATCGTCAGTGATGAGAATGGTCTTGCGCGCGCCGTGATAGCCGGAGACCGGCGCCTCCACCGGTGCGGTGCGCCTGGGGTTGGTGACCTCCGACAGCAGCATCTTCACCTTGAACGTGCTGCCGCGGCCGACGGTACTGGCGACCTTGATGTCGCCGCCCATCACGCCCGCGAGCAACCGGCTGATGGTGAGCCCCAGTCCCGTGCCCGTCTGCGGTTGCGAGGCACCGAGCGCGCCGCGCTCGAACGGCGCAAAGATGCGCTCGAGGTCGTCGCCCTGGATACCGGGACCGGTGTCGATCACCTCGAACTCGGCAACAGGACTGCGGTAATGCACGACGAACTGGACGCTGCCGGTCTGTGTGAACTTGATGGCGTTGGAGAGCAGATTGATCAGCACCTGACGCAGCCGCTTCTCGTCGGCATAGACAACCGTCGGCAATGTCGCGGGACGCCGGAACACGAAATCGATCCCTTTGGCGCCGGCCTGGAGACGGAACATGCCGACGAGCTGATCGAGGAATTCGCTCAGGCGCACTTCGTCGCGGGAAAGGTAGAGCCTGCCAGCCTCGATCTTGGAAATATCCAGGATGCCGTCGATCAGGCCGGAGAGGTGGTCGGCGCTGCGACGAACGACGCGAACCTGATCGCGCGGCTTGGTGTTGAGCGTCGAATCCTGCTCCAGCAGCTGCGCATAGCCGCTGATCGCGTTCAGCGGCGAGCGCAGTTCGTGGCTCAACCCGACCACATAGCGGCTCTTGGCCAGGTTGGCGGATTCGGCGACCTCCTTGGCGCGCTGGAGCTCGGCGTCGGTGCGCTTGTGCGCGTCGATTTCCTGGATCAGCAGCGCGGTTTGCCGTCGCGTCTCGGCCTCCGCCGCGCGGCGGCTCTGCTGCGCCAGCACAAACAGCCAGGCGACCACGCCGATGATGATGCTGAGCGAGAAGAACACCTTCCACAGCACGTTGGAAACGAGCCCGTTCTCGCCATGCACGCTCGCCGAGGTCTGGAGATAGATCAGCCCGAGCACCAGCGCGACGAGGCCGGCGGAGACCACGAACACGCCGATATAGTGCCCGAACTGCGAGTTGATGCGTTGATAGATCGGCTGCGGCAGGATCTTGCTGAGCGCCTCGGAAAACTGCACTTGCGCGCGCCCATGCGGTTTGCAGAGGTCGTGGCAGCGGGCGTCGAGCGAGCAGCACAGCGAGCAGATCGGGCCGGCGTAGGCCGGACAGGAGGTGGTATCTTCAGGCTCAAAACTATGCTCGCAGATACAACACTGGATCGCCTCGATATTGGCCCAGCTCCGCTTCGGCTTGCGCGCGATGTAGAACTTTCCGTCCGTCAGCCAGGCGATCACGGGCGCGGTGACAAAGGCCACGGTCAGCGCGACGAAGGCCGCGAGCGCCTTCATGGTCGGGCCGAACAGACCGTAGAACGCGGCGATCGAGACGATGATCGCCAGCGTCATCGCGCCGACGCCGACCGGATTGATGTCGTAGAGATGCGCGCGCTTGAACTCCATTTGCGGCGGACGCAGTCCGAGCGGCTTGTTGATGACGAGATCGGACACCAGCGCGCCGACCCAGGCGATCGCGACGTTGGAGTAGAGCGCGAGCGTCTGCTCCAGCGCCTTGTAGACGCCGATCTCCATCAGCAGCAGCGCCACCATGACGTTGAACACCAGCCAGACCACACGTCCGGGATGGCTGTGCGTCAGGCGCGAGAAGAAATTCGACCAGGCGATCGAGCCGGCATAGGCGTTGGTGACGTTGATCTTGATCTGCGACAGCACCACGAAGAATCCGGTCAGCGCCAGCGCAAGATCCGGATCCGACAGCACGTAGCGGAACGCAACGAGATACATATGCGCGGGCTCGGCGGCCTCTTCAGGCGGGACGCCATGGCTCAGCGCAAAGAAGGCGAGGAACGAGCCCGCCAGCAGCTTCAGCGCGCCGAGCACGATCCAGCCTGGCCCCGCGCTCATCAGTGCGATCCACCACGAAGCCCTGGAGGTGCGGCGGTCGCGCGGCAGAAATCGCAGGAAATCGACCTGCTCGCCGATTTGCGCCACCAGCGAGAACACGACGGATGACGCAACGCCGAACAGCAACAGATCGAAATGGCCGCCGAGATCGCCGTGCTCACCGGCAAATTTGTGCCATTCGGTGAAAGAGTGCGGGCTGGCCCAGGCAATCGCCGCAAACGGCAGGATGTGCAGCACGACCCAGAGCGGCTGCGTCCAAAGCTGGAAGCGGCTGATCAGCGTGATGCCGTAGGTCACCAGCGGGATGATCGCAATCGCGCTGATGAGATAGCCGATCGGGCGAGGGATGCCTAAGCACATCTCCAGCGCGGTCGCCAGGATCACCGCTTCGATCGCAAAAAAGATGAAGGTGAAGGAGGCGTAGATCAGCGAGGTGACGGTCGAGCCGATATAGCCGAAGCCGGCGCCGCGCGTGAGCAGATCAATGTCGATGCCGCATTTGGCGGCATAATAGGCAATCGGAACGCCGCAGCAGAAGATGATGACGGAGACGACGAGAATTGCAGATGCGGCGTTGGTGACGCCGTAGTTGAGTGTGATGGTGCCGCCGATCGCCTCCAGCACCAGGAAGGAGATCGCGCCGATCGCGGTGTTGGCAACGCGCGCGGCGGACCAGCGTCGCGCGCTCTTGGCGGTGAAGCGCAGCGCGTAGTCTTCCAGCGTCTGGTTGGCGACCCATTGGTTATACTGGCGCCTGACGCGGTCTATTCGCTGCCGCCCTGCCACGCTTTACCCCACTCCCGATCCGGACCCGGAGCCCTCGCAAATCCCGTACCAAAAGCCTACGTCGGTATTTTGCGGTGCAGTATACGCGATCTTGCGTATGCTTGCGGTGCACAAATTCGAGCCATCCTCACGACACCAATCGCGTGTCCTCGAACAAACAGTGGGGTGCTCATGTCAGACGAAACCAACAAGGGCTTGTTGTCGCCGCTCCGGCGCAAACTATTGATGGGAATGGCGGCCGTCCCGGCCATCACGATGCTGCCGCGGACGTCGTTTGCGCAGGCCCCGGCGACCTCGGCGGTCAACACCACCGGTCTTGCGGTCACCGACACCGAGGTGACGGTCGGCATCCTGCACTCGGCGACCGGCACCATGGCGATCTCCGAGACCGGTTCGATCGAGGCCGAAAAGCTCGCCATCGAGCAGATCAACGCCGCCGGCGGCGTGCTCGGCCGCAAGATCAAGTTCATCCAGGAAGACGGCGCCAGCGACTGGCCGACCTTCGCGGAGAAGGCGAAGAAGTTGCTCGTGAACGACAAGGTTGCGGCGATCATGGGCTGCTGGACTTCGGCCTCGCGCAAGGCGGTGCTGCCTGTGGTCGAGCAGTACAACGGCATGCTCTACTATCCGACCTTCTACGAAGGCCTCGAGCAGTCCAAGAACGTGATCTACACCGGCCAGGAAGCGACCCAGCAGATCCTCGCCGGCCTGAACTGGATCGCCAAGGAGAAGGGCGCCAAGACCTTCTTCTTCATCGGCTCCGACTACATCTGGCCGCGCACCTCGAACAAGATCGCGCGCAAGCACGTCGAGAACGTGCTGAAGGGCAAGGTCGTCGGCGAGGAATATTATCCGCTCGGCAACACCCAGTTCAACTCGGTCATCAACAAGATCAAGCTGACCAAGCCCGACGTGATCTTCACCGACGTCGTCGGCGGATCCAACGTCGCCTTCTACAAGCAGCTCAAGGCCGCCGGCATCGACCTCGCCAAGCAGCCGCTGCTCACGATCTCGGTGACTGAAGACGAAATCGACGGCATCGGCGGCGAGAACATCGCGGGCGCCTATGCCTGCATGAAGTACTTCCAGTCGCTCGACAATCCGAACAACAAGGCCTTCGTGCCCGCGTTCAAGAAGATGTGGGGCGAAAAGACCGTGATCGGAGACGTCACCCAGGCTGCCTATCTCGGCCCGTGGCTGTGGAAGTTGACGGTCGAGAAGGCCGGCTCCTTCGACGTCGATAAGATCGCGGCGGCTTCGCCCGGCGTGGAGTTCAAGGGCGCGCCGGAAGGTTATGTGCGCATCCATGAAAATCATCACCTCTGGTCGAAGACCCGCGTCGGCCGCGCCAAGCTCGATGGCCAGTTCGAGCTGATCTACGAGACCGCCGATCTCGTCGAGCCGGATCCGTTCCCGAAGGGCTACCAGTAAGAGACGCGGCGATCGCCGCAGTTTCCCTCAAGCTGAAAACCGCTCCCTGGCGTGGATTGCAAGTCCATGCCCACGACCCCCGCGTCGCGAATTTGCTCGCGACGCGGGACCCTATTCCCTGACGGAGGACATCGATGTTCGGCGACTATTCGCTTGGTGATCTTGGCTCCATCTTCGTCATGCAGGGCTTTGCAGGCCTGATCCTGTTCTCTGTCTACGTGCTGATGGCGCTCGGTCTTGCGATCATCTTCGGCCAGATGGGCGTCATCAACATGGCCCACGGCGAGTTCATGATCCTCGGGGCCTACGTCACCTGGATGACCTCCAATCTCTTTCAGACCTACATGCCCAGCCTGTTCGGCGGCTACTTCTTCCTCGCCATGATCCTCGCCTTCCTCGCCTCCGGTGCGCTGGGAATGCTGGTGGAATGGGCGTTGATACGTCATCTCTACAAGCGCCCGCTCGACACGCTGCTGGCGACCTGGGGCCTCAGCCTGATGCTGCAGCAGGCCTACCGCTCCGTGTTCGGTGCGCGCGAGGTCGGCGTCGAGCTGCCGCAATGGATGCTCGGCTCATTGCAGGTGACCTCCAGCATCGAGGTCCCCATCAACGGCGTCTTCGTGATGTGCCTGACGGTGCTGATCACCATTGGCGTCGCCTACGTGATGTACAAATCGCGCTGGGGCCGCCAGGTCCGCGCCGTGGTGCAGAACCGCATCATGGCCGGCGCGGTCGGCATCAACACCGAGAAGGTCGATCGCTACACCTTTGGTCTGGGCTGCGGCATCGCAGGCGTCGCCGGCAGCGCCTTCACCATGATCGGCTCGACCGGGCCGACCTCCGGCCAGCTCTACATCGTCGACACGTTCCTCGTCGTCGTGTTCGGCGGCGCCGCCAGCCTGCTCGGCACCATCGCCTCGGCCTTCTCGATCTCGCAGACGCAATCCACCCTCGAGTTCTTCATGTCGGGCTCGATGGCCAAGGTGCTGACGCTGCTTGCCGTTGTCGGAATCCTGATGCTGCGGCCGCAGGGGCTGTTCGCCCTCAAGGTCCGCAAGTGAGAATGTGAGGCTAATGCAATGACCGACAACAGGTTCTTCAATCGATCGGAGCTGATCGGAATTCTGGCGCTCGCGGTGTTCCTGGTGGTGGTGCTGCCGCTCACGCTCGACGTCTTCCGGCTCAACCTGGTCGCAAAATATCTGACCTATGCCTTCGTCGCGCTCGGTCTCGTCATCTGTTGGGGTTATGGCGGCATCCTGAGCCTCGGCCAGGGCGTATTCTTCGGCCTCGGCGGTTACTGCATGGCGATGTTCCTCAAGCTCGAAGCGTCGAGCGTGGAGAACACCAAGATCCAGTCGACGCCGGGCATCCCTGACTTCATGGACTGGAATCAGATCACGGCGTTGCCGCTGTTCTGGAAGCCCTTTCACAGCCTTACCTTGACCATCGCCGCCATCATCCTGGTGCCCGGCATCTTTGCGCTGATCATCGGCACCGCGATGTTCAAGCGCCGCGTCGGCGGCACTTACTTCGCCATCATCACCCAGGCAGTCGCGGCCATCCTCACCATCCTGATCGTGGGCCAGCAGGGTTATACCGGCGGCATCAACGGCATGACCGACCTGCGCACCCTGAAGGGATGGGACATCCGGCCCGACCACGCCAAGATCGTGCTGTACTTCTTCGAGGTCGGTTGCCTGTTCGTCTGCATCATGATCGCGCAGTTCGTCCGGCACTCCAAGCTCGGACGCATTCTGGTCGCGATGCGCGAGAAGGAGGACCGTGTCCGCTTCTCCGGCTACAGCGTCGCCAACTTCAAGATCTTCGCCTTCTGCATCGCTGCCGTGTTCGCCGCGATCGGCGGCGCCATGTTCGCGCTCAATGTCGGCTTCATGTCGCCGTCCTTCGTCGGCATCGTGCCGTCGATCGAAATGGTGATCTACACCGCGGTAGGCGGCCGGCTGTCGATCCTCGGCGCCATCTACGGCACGCTGCTGGTCAACTTCGCCAAGACCAGTCTCTCGGAGACATTCCCCGAATTGTGGCTGTTCGGCCTCGGCGGCCTGTTCATCGCCGTCGTGCTCGCCTTCCCGAATGGGCTTGCCGGGATCTGGGGCGACTATGTGCAGCCGCGCATCGATCGCCTGATCGCCTCGCGCAAACCCAAACCTGACGGCTGGACCGACAGCTCGGTCGCCGACGGCGCCCCGGCAGAGTGAGGAGATAGATCATGCTTGTAGGCCATCAGCCCAAGGAATTCCTGCTCGCTGTCGAAGCGCTTACCGTGTCGTTCGACGGCTTCAAGGCGGTCAACGATCTCTCCTTCTACGTCGACGAGAACGAGATCCGCGTCATCATCGGCCCGAACGGCGCCGGCAAGACCACCGTGCTCGACCTGATCTGCGGCAAGACCAAAGCAACATCAGGCTCGATCCAGTTCCGCGGCAAGGAGCTGACGCGGATGAAGGAGAACGAGATCGTCAAGACCGGGGTGGGGCGCAAATTCCAGAACCCGTCGATCTATGACGACCTGACCGTGTTCGAGAATCTGGAGATCTCCTATCCGCGCGGCCGCTCGGTGTTCGGCGCGCTGACCTTCACCCGCGATGCTGCTGTGCGCGACCGCGTGCACGAAGTCGCGGAGATGATCTTCCTGAAGGACAAGCTGAACATGAGCGCCGATCTGCTCAGCCACGGCCAGAAGCAATGGCTCGAGATCGGCATGCTGCTGATCCAGGATCCGGACCTGCTCATGCTCGACGAGCCCGTCGCCGGCATGAGCGTGTCCGAGCGCGCCAAGACGGCCGAGCTGCTCAACCGCATCATCAAGAACCGCTCGGTGCTGGTGATCGAGCACGACATGAAGTTCGTCGAGGACATCGCGCACAAGGTCACGGTGCTGCACCAGGGCCAGATCCTCTCGGAGGGGACGATGGAGAAGGTGCAGAACGATCCCAAGGTCATTGAAGTCTATTTGGGGCATTGACCGATGGGGAAGTTAGCTGAGTCTGTCGCGGTGATGGCGGTCCACCTCTCCCGTAGGGAGAGGTCGAATTGCGCAGCAATTCGGGTGAGGGGTTTCGCTCTCCCGTGGGACCTGCACGCCCTCACCCGGCGCTACGCGCCGATCTCTCCCCGGTGGGGAGAGGTGAAGAAGCACCGAGCCTAGGAGCCCATCATGCTGGCAATTTCCGATCTCCACGTCGCCTACGGCCAGAGCGAGGTGCTGCACGGCCTCAACGTCAAGGTCGCGCCCAACGAGATCGTTGCGATCATGGGTCGCAACGGCATGGGCAAGACCACGCTGATGAAGTCGTTGATGGGCATCCTGCCGACTAGAAGCGGCTCGGTGACCATGGACGGCGCCGAGCTCGGTGGCCTGCCAAGCTACGAGCGCGTCGCCAAAGGCCTCGCCTATGTGCCGCAGGGCCGCATGATCTTCTCAACGATGACCGTGAAGGAGAACATCGAGACTGGTCTCGTCGTTTCCGGCGGCTCCGAAGTGCCCAGCGACATCTATGAGCTGTTTCCGGTGCTGCTGGAGATGAAGGGGCGCCGTGGCGGCAATCTCTCCGGTGGGCAACAACAGCAATTGGCGATCGCCCGCGCGCTCGCGACCAAGCCGAAGGTGCTGCTGCTCGATGAGCCGACCGAAGGCATCCAGCCGTCCATCATCAAGGACATGGCGCGGACCCTCAAGCGCATCCGTGATGAGAAGGGCCTGTCGATCGTCGTGTCCGAGCAGGTCCTGAGCTTTGCGCTCGATATCGCCGACCGCGTGCTGGTCATCGAGAACGGCGCGATCGTGCGCGATGACCCGCGCGACAGCGTCGATGCCGCGCAGGTCTCGAAATATCTGTCCGTTTAACCAACCGTAGTAAAGGGGAGCATCTCGATGCCAGAGACACTGATCAAGGTCGATCTCACCAAGTCGGCTTACGAAAATGACATGGTGCACAACCGCTGGCACCCCGACATCCCGATCGTGGCATGGGTCAATCCCGGCGACGATTTCATCATCGAGACCTACGACTGGACCGGCGGCTTCATCAAGAACAACGATTCCGCCGACGACGTGCGCGACATCGATCTGTCGATTGTGCACTTCCTGTCCGGTCCGATCGGCGTCAAGGGCGCCGAACCGGGCGATCTTCTGGTGGTTGATTTGCTCGACGTCGGCCCGATGAAGGAGAGCCTCTGGGGCTTCAACGGCTTCTTCTCCAAGCAGAATGGCGGCGGCTTCCTGACCGACCATTTCCCGCTGGCGCAGAAGTCGATCTGGGACATCAAGGGTCTCTATACCTCGTCGCGCCACGTGCCCGGCGTCAATTTCGCCGGACTGATCCATCCCGGCCTGATCGGCTGTCTGCCCGATCCGAAGATGCTGGAGACCTGGAACAAGCGGGAGGCCGAGCTGATCTCGACCAACCCGACCCGCGTGCCTGGTCTGGCCAATCCGCCATTCGCCGCGACCGCGCATGGCGGCCGCGCCAAGGGCGACGTCAAGGCCAAGATCGGCGCGGAAGGTGCGCGCACCGTGCCGCCGCGCGAGCATGGCGGCAATTGCGACATCAAGGATCTCTCGCGTGGCTCGAAGATCTACTTCCCGGTCTACGTTCCAGGTGCCGGTCTGTCGATGGGCGATTTGCACTTCAGCCAGGGCGACGGCGAGATCACCTTCTGCGGCGCGATCGAGATGGCCGGTTGGCTGCACCTGAAGGTCGAGGTGATCAAGGACGGTATGTCGAAATACGGCATCAAGAATCCGATCTTCAAGCCGTCGCCGATCACGCCGAACTACAAGGACTATCTGATCTTCGAGGGCATCTCGGTCGACGAGGCTGGCAAGCAGCATTATCTCGACGTCCACATCGCCTACCGCCAGGCTTGCTTGAACGCGATCGAATATCTGAAGAAGTTCGGCTACTCCGGCGCCCAGGCCTATTCGATCCTCGGCACCGCGCCGTGCCAGGGCCACATCTCCGGCGTGGTGGATGTGCCCAACGCCTGTGCCACGCTGTGGCTGCCGACCGAGATCTTCGACTTCGACGTGATGCCGTCGGCCGCCGGACCCATCAAGCACATCACCGGCGATATCCAGATGCCGATCTCGCCGGACAAATAGTTCCTGCGCGACAGGATGCGGGACGGCGTCTTTGGCCGCCCCGCATCCGCCGCGAGGTGTGTTGAACAGGCCATAGCGTAGGGATGATGCGATGCCGGTCTACGAATATCTCTGTGACGATTGCGGACCCTTCAAGGATCTGCGTCCGATGGCGGAATGCGACGATCCGCAGGACTGTCCGAATTGCGAAACCTCGTCGCCACGCGTGATCCTGACCGCGCCGAATTTCTTCTGCATGCCGGCGGAGAAACGCAAGGCGCACGCCGTCAACGAGCGCAGCTCGAACGCGCCGCAGACGCTGGCGCAATACAAGGCTTCGCACGGTCCCGGTTGCGGCTGCTGCTCATCGGGCAAGACCGTCAAGGACAAGAGCGCGACGGACAGGAAAAAGCCCGCGCGGCTGATGACCAAGAGCAAAACCGGCGCCAAGGCTTTCCCCACAGCGCGCCCCTGGATGATCAGCCACTAACGCCACGCGCCAACATCAAGCAAACAAAGTACAGGAGCGCCCAACATGCTTCACGGTGATATCTCCAGCAGCAACGACACCGTCGGCGTCGCAGTCGTCAACTACAAGATGCCCCGCCTCCACACCAAGGCCGAGGTGCTCGACAACGCCCGCAAGATCGCCGACATGATCGTCGGCATGAAGGTCGGCCTGCCCGGCATGGACCTCGTGATCTTCCCTGAATATTCCACGCAAGGAATCATGTACGATTCCAAGGAGATGTATGAGACGGCGTCCATGGTGCCGGGCGAGGAGACCGCGATCTTTGCGGAAGCCTGCCGCAAGGCCAAGGTGTGGGGCGTGTTCTCGCTCACGGGCGAGCGCCACGAGGAGCATCCGCACAAGGCGCCCTACAACACCCTGATCCTGATGAACGACAAGGGCGAGATCGTTCAGAAGTATCGCAAGATCATGCCCTGGGTGCCGATCGAGGGCTGGTATCCCGGCAATTGCACCTATGTCTCCGAAGGCCCGAAGGGTCTCAAGGTCAGCCTGATCATTTGTGACGACGGCAATTATCCGGAGATCTGGCGCGACTGCGCCATGAAGGGCGCCGAGCTGATCGTGCGTTGCCAAGGCTACATGTATCCGGCCAAGGAGCAGCAGGTCATGATCTCGAAGGCCATGGCCTGGGCCAACAATGTCTATGTCGCGGTCGCCAACGCCGCGGGTTTCGATGGCGTCTATTCTTACTTCGGCCACTCCGCGATCATCGGCTTCGATGGCCGCACGCTCGGCGAATGCGGGGAAGAGGATTATGGCATTCAGTACGCCCAGCTCTCGAAGAACCTGATCCGCGATGCGCGCCGCAACGGTCAGTCGCAGAACCATCTCTACAAGCTGGTCCATCGCGGCTACACCGGCATGATCAATTCCGGCGACAGCCCGCGCGGCGTCGCGGCGTGCCCGTATGATTTCTACAAGAACTGGATCAAGGATCCGGAAGGCACCCGCGACATGGTCGAGGCCATGACGCGCTCAACGCCGGGCACCGCCGAATGCCCGATCGACGGCATCCCGAACGAGGCCGCGGCGAGCAATTACTAGGCGGCGGCGGGTGCCGTGGGGCGGGTCACCGGCCCGGGGAGGATCGACCATCGACGCAAATGATCGGGCATTCTGACGCGGCCTTGCTTGCGCCGATTGGGAGTTGAACGTGTCAAAACGTGGCCCGGTTGCAACAACATGCTCTGAATATGCCCGGGTTGCGGCCTCATCGGCGGATTCTGGTTCGCCCGTAGTTTTACTGGCTTCCCCTATGTCCTAGGTTCCGCGTCGCTGGAAGCGGTGTTGGGGTTGAGTGTGGGGGTTGGGGTGCCATTGAGCGGGCAGGGTTGCTCGCGCCGGATCGTTGCCGCAGTTCGTGCGGCCGTCTGGCTTGGCCTTGCCTTGGGTGCGACTGCTGCGGCGAGCCCCGCTGCCGCACAGCAATTCTTCAACGGATCGCAGACCACGCCCAATGGCACCGTCAATGGCGGTGGCGGGGTCTGGGACACGACCACGACGAACTGGACCAATGATCCCGGTACGGTGAGCTCGGTCTACGATTCCTCGGCGGCGACCACCACGGCGTTTGGCGCCTCCACCACGTCGACACCGGCCACGGGCGGCACGGTGACCGTCGCGCCATCGGGCGTTCAACTGACCGGCGCGTTGACGTTTTCCAATACGGGCGACAATTCGATTTACACGATCCAGGGTGGGGACCTCAGGCTGCCCCTGGGCGGAACGATCATCAATGTGGCCGACGTCACCGGCACGTCGGCTCCATCGGCGGTCATTGCGTCGAACATTGTGGGTAGCGGCGTCGGGATTTACGTATTTGGTCCCGGCACGCTCGCTCTCACGGGGACGAATACCATCTCGGCCACCATTTGCTCGTGTGCGACGCTGCAACTCGGCGACGCCACCCATACCGCGAGCCTCGTCGGATCGGTGGTCAACGAAGGCTATTTCAATGTCGTGAATGCCAACACGTCTGGGATCACCACGATCCAGAACGATGGCAGCGGCTTTGGTCCGGCCACGACGACCTTCCTCAACAGCACCAGCGCCAGCTCGATCACGATCATCAACTTCAATGGTGGCGAGACACTCTTCGGCACGTTTGGCGGAGCCGACACCGCGACGGCCGCCAACGCGAACATCATCAACAACACAGGGGGCACGATCTTCTTTGCGCAGACCACGGCAGGGTCTGCATCGATCATCAACGAGAACGGCGGCGGCAGCGAATTTCTCGAGAATAGCCGCGCGGGCAGCGCCAAGATCATCAACCGCACGGGCGGCGTGACCATCTTCAGCGATTCCAGCACGGCGGACAACGCCAGCATCACCAACAGATCGGGCGGCCTGACCGTATTTGCCAATAACAGCACGGCCGGAAACGCCATCATCACGACACTCAACGGTGGTGAGACGCAGTTCTTCGTTGCCGCAACCGGCGGCAACGCGCAATTCATCACGAATGGGACCGGCGTCGTCGATTTTTCCGGCAGCACCGGTCCGAACGGCGACGGGCGCATCAGCGCCGGATCGATCGCGGGCTCCGGCACCTACCTCATCGGCGTCGGCAACACACTGGTGGTCGGCAGCAACAATCTGTCGACTGAAGTGAGCGGCGTCATCGCCGATTCGTGTGGCTGCGGACCGGGATCGGGCTCGCTCGAAAAGGTCGGCGCGGGAACACTGACCCTCTCCGGCATCAATACCTACACCGGCACGACCACCGTCAACGGCGGTATCCTGCGCGTCGATGGCGACATCTCCCAATCGAGCTTGACCACCGTGAATGCAGGCGGGGCGCTGTCTGGCACCGGCATCGTCGGCAATACGATGATCGCCAGCGGCGGCATTTTCGCGCCCGGCAACGGTGCTCCCGGCTCCAGCACGCGAGTTCAGGGCGATCTCGGCTTTCAGGCCGGCTCGGTCTACGCCGTGCAGCTGGGCAACGGATCCAGCACGAGCCGAGCGTCCGTCACCGGCGATGTCGCACTGAACGGCACGGTCGGGGTCGCACTTCCTTCAAGCGGCACCGTGATGAAGCACTATTCGATCATGGACTTCTCGGGCACGGCGACCGGAAATTTCGCCGGCGTTGCCGCGCCTGGTGGCCTTGTCGGCACGACGACCGTCGGTTCGAACGACGTCTCGCTCGATTTCACGCTGAACTACGGTGCGAAAAGTCCGCTCAACGTCAACCAGCAGAACGTTGCTGCGACGCTTCAGAATTTCTTCAACGCCAATGGCGGCCTGCAAACTCTGTTCACCGGTCTCGGCCCCGATGGTCTGACGCAGGCCTCCGGCGAATCCGCAACAGCATCGCAGCAGACGACCTTCAATGCGATGAACCTGTTCATGAGCCTGTTGACCGACGTGTTCGGCTCGGGGCGTAGCGAGACACCCGGCGCGATGCCGTATGCCGACGAGGCAAGCGCAGATGCCTATGCCGCTTCCGGCAAACGTCCCAGCGATGCCTTTGCTTCGATCTATCGCAAGGCGCCGCCGCCGACTTTCCAGCAACGCTGGGATGTCTGGGCGGCCGGCTTCGGCGGTTCGCAGACCACCGATGGTCGTGCAGCACTGGGCTCCAACAACACCAACAGCAGCGTCTACGGCACCGCGGTCGGCCTCGACTATCGCTTCTCGCCGTCGACGGTCGCGGGCTTCGCGCTCGCTGGCGGCGGCACCGGCTTTGGTGTCAATGGATTGGGCTGGGGCCAGTCGGACCTGTTCCAGGTCGGCGCCTTCGTCCGTCACAATTCCGGGCCCGCCTATGTCACGGCCGCGCTGGCCTATGGTTGGCAGGACGTCACCACCAATCGCATCGTCATCGCGGCAGGTTCCGATCAGTTGCGCGCCCGGTTCAATGCCAACGCCGTTTCGGGCCGCATCGAAGGCGGCTATCGCCAGGCGACGCCGTGGATCGGGCTCACGCCCTATGCCGCGCTCCAGGCGACGATGTTCAGCCTGCCGAACTATCAGGAATTCGCCGTGGTCGGCACCAACAATTTTGCGCTCAACTACGCCGCCAAGGACGTGACCAGCACGCGCACCGAACTCGGCCTGCGCACCGACAAATCGTTTGCGGCTGCCGGAGCCGTGCTGACGCTGCGCGGCCGCACCGCCTGGGCGCATGACTTCAACCCGGACCGCACGGTCGGTGCGGTGTTCCAGACGCTGCCCGGGTCTGCCTTCGTCGTGAACGGCGCCGCGCTGGCACGCGACTCCGCGTTGACGACGGCGTCGGTGCAAATGAGCTGGATGAACGGCTGGTCCGCGTCGGCGACCTTCGAGGGCGAATTCTCGAACGTCACGCGCTCCTACGCCGGCAAGGGCGTCGTGCGCTACACCTGGTGATGCCTATCGCTTCGGCTGTGCCGGCTTGCGTGGAGGGCGCGGGGCGACGGCGGGCGCCGGCGTTCCGCTCATCTTGTTGGCGGCTTCGCTGACATCGAGCAGCGAGCGACGGGTGTCCTCGAGGAAGCCCGCCGATTTCTTCCTCATGGTGTCGGCGAGCTCGTGCAGCCCCTTCACCTTTTCGAACAGCTCGTCGGCCTTGCCGTCGACGAAACCCGGCACCGCGCCCTCGATCTTCGAGACCGCCTTGTCGAAGCCGGCAAATGCATTGTCGACCTTGACCATCACGGCGTCGATCTCTTCGCCCTTGCCGCTGAGATCGGCGGTGTAGTTTTCGAACGTACGCAGCCCGTCCTTGATCGCGGGTGCATTGCTGACGATGGTGCGGTCGACGCTGTGCAGCGTGTCGACGATCGACTCGGCATCGCTGAGATCGGCGGTCAACACGGGGATGCCATCCTGGTCCAGCGGCACCGGTGGCGCAGACGGCGCGCCGCCAATCAGCGAGACCGCGGCAACGCCGGTGAGGCCCTGGAACTCGATGCCAGCCACCGTGTCCTTGCGGATCGGCGCGGTGTTGTCGAGCGACACCAGCGCCACGACCTTGCGCGGGCTCTCCAGCTGGATCGACAGGATCTGGCCCGCGGGCACGCCGTCGAAATTGACCGGACCACCGCGGCGCAGGCCGCTGGCGGAGCCGCCCTCGAAAACGACGCGCAATTGGCTGCGGCTTTGGCTGGCGCGCCATTTCTGCACGCCGAGCAGGCCGCCAAACGCGACGGCGATCACCGTCAACATCGCCGTTCCGATCACAAGATTGCTCGCGCGTGCCATAGGGGTGCGATTTTACGACCAAAGCGGGAAAGTTGGAAGGAGCAGCAATGGTATGTAGGGCGGGTTAGCGAAGCGTAACCCGCCGTTTCTGTCTTCAGTGGTACAAAATGGGCGGATTACGCTGCGGCTAATCCGCCCTACGGCCCTACGCGACATCAATGTCCAGCGGCGCGTTTAGCCGCCGCGTTGTTCAGCACGATCAGCGCGTCGACAGCCACACCTGTCTTGGCATTGATCAGGAACGGATTGACGTCGATCGAGGCGATCCGGTCACCGGCGTCCGCGATCAGGTTGGACAGGCCGACCAGCGCCTTGACGGCTGAGGTCTCGTGCAACGCCGGCTTGCCGCGATAGCCGCGCATCTTGACGCCGGCCTTGGTCCGGCCGATCAGGAGCCGCGCCTCGGCCTCGTCCAGCGGTGCGCCGGCGAGCGCCACGTCCTTCATCAGCTCGATATCGATACCGCCGGTGCCGAACAGCACGACGGGCCCCATCTCGGCATCGAGCGAGGCGCCGACCACGAGCTCGAGGTCGGCCTTGACCTGCTGCGCGATCAGGATGCCGTCGAGCTTTGGCTTGCCTTTCAGCTTGCTCACCCGCGCGGTAATGTCGGCAAACGCCTTCTTCACCTCGGTTGCGCTGTTGAGATTCAGCACCACGCCGCCGATGTTGGATTTGTGCAGGATCTCGGCGCTGACGACCTTGGCCACAACAGGAAATCCGATCTGCTTGGCGATGTCAGCAGCTTCCGCAGCCGTTCGCGCGATTCCCTCCTTCGAGATCGGGATGCCATAGGCCTTCAGCAGCTTCTTTGAAGCAACTTCGTCGAGCGCGGCTCCGCGCGCCGACGTCAGCGCCTTCTCCAGCAGGGCGCGTGCTGCCGGCTTCGAACTCGAGACGATGTCGGGCACCTCCTTGCGCAGCTTTGCATAAGCGAGCAGCGATTTGATCGCGGTCACTGCACGGTCCATGCCCTGCATCACGGCCAGATGCGGCAGCGACTTGCGCAAGCCCTTGGTGAAATCGGTAAAGCCGATCGACATCGCGCTGACATAGATCACGGGCTTTCCGGCCCGGGCCGCCATCTCGTTGACGATGCGCAAGTTCCGCTCGCGCAGCTCGTGCGGCGCCTTTGGAAATTCGGCGTCGATGATGACGATGTCGATATCAGGGTCGTCGATCATCAGCTTGATCGACTTCATGTAGACCGAGGGATCGACGACTGCGGCAAAGCCGGCGTCGAGCGGATTGCCGACGATCGAACCCGGTCCGAGCATTTTGCCCAGCTCGCTGCTGACATGCGGGCTCAGCGGCGCGAAATTCAGGCCTTGTGCATAGAAAGCATCGATCAGCATGCCGCGTTTGCCGCCCGACAGCGTCACCGCTGCAAGCCGGTTGCCCTTGGGCACGGTGGCATGGACGAAGCATTCGGTGGTCTCGATCAGCTCGTCGAGCCCGGCGACGCGGATCACGCCTTCGCGCGTTGCAATCGCATCGAATGTCTCGATCGAGCCTGCGAGCGCGCCGGTGTGCGCCATCGCGGCGGCGCGACCACCCTCCGATGATCCGAGCTTGAGCGCGATCACAGGCTTGCTGGCGGCACGCGCGGCCTTGCAGGCGTCGCGAAACGCCTTGGTGTTGCGCACGCCCTCGAGATAGACCACGATCACCTTGACGCTCGGATCCTCGGCGAAATAGCGCATCAGGTCCGGTGTCTCGAGCCCGGTCTCGTTCCCCGTTGTCACCATGTAGCCGACGCCGACGCCGCGATCTTCCAGCGCTTGCCGGATCGCCATGACAATGGCGCCCGATTGCCCGGCAATCGCCACCGCGCCTTGCTCCATGGTGACGATGCGGTCGTCGATATTGGTGAAGAGTTTTTCGCCGGCGCTCAAATTGCCGAGGCAGTTCGGACCGGTCACGGCCAGTCCGGTCTCGCGCACCGCCTGTTGCAGCTCAGCGGCGAGCTTCTGGCTTTCCTCATCCTGCAATTCGCTGAAACCCGAGGTCACGATGGTCGCGGACCGCGCGCCGGCAGCGGCAGCGTCGCGGATCACCTGCACGGCAAAGCGCGCGGGCACCAGCACAAGGACGTGGTCGGGCTTTTCCGGCAGGCTCGCAAAGTCCTTGTAGCAAGGGACGCCCCAGATGCTCGCGCGCTTGGCGTTGACCGGATAGAGCCCGCCCTCGAAGCCGTATTTGACCAGATTGTTCCAGATGCGCTCGGCGTAATTGCCTGGCTTGTCGGTCGCGCCCACCAGCACGATGTTGTGCGGATGCAGCATGGCGTGGATGCCCTTGACGATGTCGCTGGCATCGGGCGGTGGCGACCATGGGCGGGCAGGAACCGACGCGGCAGAGACCTGAGCTTCCATGACGTGACCTTATCTGTCGTTGTTCTTGGTTGTTGTTTTTGGCGGCGCGTCACCCGATCGTATGGTGAGTTGACAGGAGTGGCAACCGGCGGCGCTGCATGCCGCGTGGCGGAATGCGCGGCAGATCGCACGCAACCGCGCCGTCTTCAGTAGCGCAGCACGCCCAATTTATAGCTGTAGTGATAGGCCAGCTGCCGGAGCAGATAAGGCGCAATGGCGCGCCTTATCTGCATCTGGGTCGGATCAAATCCGAGGACGCGACGCCGCAGGATGCCCATTTCCTTGACGCCAACAGCGTAGGTTGCCGCCGTCTTTTGTGCGTCATGGATCCGGAAGCAGGAGAGAAACCGCGGCAGGCGTACGAACTTGAAACCCGCGGCCTGCGCGCGCAGGATGAAATCCCAGTCCATCGCGAAATGGAAGTTTTCGTCGATCGGACCGATCTTGTCCCACACGCGCTTGCGCCAGAACATCGTCTCCTGCGGAATGTAGTCGGCATATTGCAGCGTCTTGCCATCATGGCGAGGCAGCACCGCGCGTCCAACCTCCAGCCCGTCGCGATCGATGAAGATGCGGTTGCCGTAGACGATGTCGACGTCGGGATGCGTCACGAAATAATTGACGACATGAGCGAGCGTCCCGGGCAGCAACATGTCGTCGCTGTTGAGATAGGCCATGACCTCGCAGTCGACGCCGGCAAAACCGAGATTGATGGCGTTGGATTGGCCTTTGTCCGGCTCGCTCTTCCAGCTGATGCTGTTGCCGCGGCTCTTCAGGAGATCGATTGTACCGTCGATCGAGGCGCCGTCCTGCACGTGGTAGTACAGATTCGGGTAAGCCTGATTGACGATGCTGTCGATCGTAGCGCCGATATATGCCGCATGGTTGTAGCTCGGCGTGACCATTGCGATCCGCGGCGCGTTCGCAGGGATCGCAGGCGACGACTTGAACGCGTTCAGGTTGAGCAGGCGCGGCAGATATTGCTCGAAGGTCCACATTGGCGGACGCCGCCAGAGGCCGCGAAGCGAGGCACGTCTCTGACCGGCCGCAACGAGACTCAGGTTACGCTCCAGCAGCGCGACGCGGTTTTCGAGCTGTTCCAGCCGCTCTTCGAGACCTTGCTTGAAGCCTTCGTCCATCTACCCCGTCTTCCCGCCCAGCCCAGCCGCAGGGATCTGCGAGCCTTTTTATAGGTCTACGGACGGCAGCGCCAGTTCAGAGGCTCATGACGTCGTTAGGTGCGTCAGTAAGCCTTGCGAGTGCGAGATCAATCCCAAATTTTGCGATTGCGAACCGCTATTCACGATCATCTATTAAGGTTGCATGCAGCGTGTAACGCTCGGGTCCGGATGTGATGGCGTCGAACGGCCAGCAAGTCGCAAGGACAAGCTCGAAATCTTGAGTCTCGGGATCGATGTCGGATGCGTCGAATGAGACTATCGCCGAGGAATCCGCGCGATAGCGAAAGCGCTTGCCGTCATTGCGTGTGACGTCGATCACGTCACCGATGGCGACATTTCGCAGGAAGCGGAAATGCGTATCGCGGTGCGCCGCATAGACAGCAACGCCGCGCTCGCCAGCGTCGGCCGTTCGGTGGATGTGGCCGGGCCCAAAGGCGAGCGCCTGGCCGCTCGTGCCGTCCAGCACGATCGCGCTGGCGCCGATCCGCTTCACCTCGATCCGCGCCACCGGCCAGGTGTCGGCCCATGACCATGGCTTGACGGGCTGGCCGGTCGCAATGCTGCGGTCGAACGCACGCTCCAGTAGCACCTGCGCGAGCCACGCCTTGGCGTGGATGTGGGCGCCATCACCGAACAGGATTGTTCCGACCAGCGCCAGGACCAAAGGCGAGATGAGGCGGGGCATGGCTTTCACCGATGACGGAAAGAAAAAAGGCGCGCGCGGCCGTTGGTTTCGGGACGGGCAGCCGCGCGCGCCAAGCAAGAGGAGTTCGGGGTGCTCCTCTCTCAAGCGGCGTCAGTGAGCAAGGTCCGACGCCGGTTGAACACGAACAGGATCAGGGCGAGCACGATCAGGATCAGGCCTGCGATCATCTTCAGTTCCGCGGAGGTCGCAGTCTTGGGCAGGCGGATCGTATCCGCGGTGACGGGTGCCGGCCGCCTTGCCGTGGGTTGGCCCGCATCGGCGCGGCGCTCGCGCAGCTGTGCCGGTGTCTGCTGCGGCCGTTCGCCGAACACCTTCGCGAAATCCCAGCCCGCCGGCAGGTTGATGGGAAGCTCGCTGAGCTTGAGAGGCGTGCCTTCGGGACGGCTCGGCGTCTTGTCGACCGCGATGAGACTGGTCAGCCGCGTGACGATCTGATGGTTGAGTGCCAGTGCAAGGACAGTCTTGTCCGTATCCTCCGGCGTCATCTCGTGCAGCGTCCGCGCCACCTCGGCATCGCTGATCTTGCGCCTCGCCCAAAGCTTCGACAGGCCTTTGCCTTCAGCGGCATTTTGCAGGGGCAGCGTCACCGACCATGGACGATCGCCGACACGACCCTTGATCTCGAGCGAGCCCGCGAGCTTGTCGAGCTTGGCCGCAAGCACCAGCGGCTCGTCGCGATAGATGTCAGGGATGATGGCGGGCGTAACGTCGGCCTTGGTGTCAGCCTTGGCATCGGAAAACTTCACGGAGAGCCCGGTCACGGCAGGGTTCTCCAGCTTGGCAAACAGGCCGCGCATACGTTCCTCGACCTGGTCGACGGAGCCGATATGCGTGAAGGCGCCTCGGCCGAGCTCGGAGGCACGCGTCATCAGGTAAGTGTTGGGTGCGGAGCCGATGCCGACCATGAAGATGCGCGAGCGGCCGCGCATCGCCGTGATGGTTTCGAACAATTGCTGCTCGTTGCCGATCGCGCCGTCCGTCAGGAACACGATTTGACGAACCATGTTGGTGTCGGCGAGCTTGTCCGTCAGTGCCGCACGCATCGCCGGCACCATCTCGGTGCCACCGCGCGCCTGCAGCCCGTTTACGAAACCAAGGGCCTCGCCGAGATGCGCAGGGTCGGCCGGCACGGAGGCCGAAAACAACATGTCCATGGTGTCGTCGAAGCGGATCACGTTGAAGCGGTCGTTCGGCTGCAGCCGGCCGAGCGCATAGAGCAGGCTCGCCTTGGCCTGCTCGATCGAGGTGCCGCCCATCGAGCCGGAATTGTCGATCACGAACACCACTTCACGCGGCAGCGGCTTCTGCGTCGCCTGCTCGGCGGCCGGCGGCGTGACGAAGGCGAGCACATAGTCGGCATCGCCGACATGCTCGCGGAACAGCCCCACCGACGGCGCTTTTTCAGCGGCTGGCTTCCAGGTCAGCTCAAAGTCGCGGTCGGCGGGCACCGTGCCGTCGGCGAGCGTCACGACACGCGTCGCGTTGTCGGGGCTTTCGAGCTTGACGTTGTGGTAGTGGCTCTTCACCTCGCCGAGCGCGAAGCCGGCTTTCAGATGCACCGTGATGCTGGTCGGATTGACCGGCGCGTTCTTGGCGGGGTCGAGAACAGGTGACGCGATGCGATCACGGTCGGGCACCGGGTCTGAGTGGGTCGCGCCCCAGCCGGAGCCGTCATTGCGGAAGTCGACGCTCTGCACGATCGGCGCCGGATTGTAGCGCGGCCCGACCACGAGCGGAACGCGCAGCGAATATTCGCTGCCGGACTGATGCACCGGCTCCTGATATTCGATCTGCACCAGCACGGTTTCGCCGGGTCCGATATTGGCGACCGAGTTGGTGAAGATGTTGGGCCGCTCCTGCTCCGTGAGCGCGACCTTCTGCCCGGTGCGGCGCGCCTGCTCGTAGATCACGCGGGCTTGCTGACGCTCTTTGATATCGCCGACGATGACGCGGTCACCGACCACCATCTTCAGCGTGTCGACGGCGCCGTCGCTCGCCAATGGATAGACATAGGTCGCCTCGACCCAATCCTTGGTCGGGTTGCGGAAGGCCTGGGTGACGCGCGTGCGCAGCGTCGGGCCTGAGATCGTGATGTCGACGTCGATCCCGAGGCGGATGGCTTCGGTCACGGCGCCGTCGTCCTTCAGGAGGAGTGTGCCGGACTTGGCATCGCCGGGCTGGAGCAGGCTGGCCTGCTGCGTCGTCGCGGACCAGGAGGTCTCGAAGCTCACCAGCAGAGCCACGAAGCTGACCAGGAGCACGGCAATGCTTTGCGCCAGAAGAAACAGCCCGACCTTGATCAGCCTGCCCAGCCAAGGGTGTTCGTCAGGGTTTTCGTCGCTTTCGACCGTGTCGTAATGGTCCATTTGGCCCGCTCCCGAAGCATGTTTGACGCCGCTGAGCATCGGTCGGGAGAGCCCGATTTCGCGAGCAGAATGATCGGCAATGTTCCGCCGCGGCCGGTCTGGGCCAGCCGCCGGTTTGGCGGCGATGTCCGGTTTTGTGCTGACTTGTCCGGCCTGCTACACTGGCGTCCGTGGAGCAGGATTAACGATGCAGATGCAGGACAAGCTCTCTGACAAGCAGCTTTCGGACGAGCAAAGTCGCGAGGTCGCGGAGATGATCCGCGAGGAAATCGCCAGGCGCCGGATCTCGCGGCAGGCGCTGGCCGAACAGGCCAAGCTCAGCCTGTCGACCCTGGAGAAGGCGCTCGGCGGCCGTCGCCCGTTCACGCTGGCGACCACAGTCCGGCTGGAGCAGGCATTGGGCGTGTCCTTGCGGAAGAGCCCCGCCACGCCTGCGCCCGCGGCGGGCAACGACGTCGCGCCCGACGGCCTCGGCTCCTATTCGCATCGCGCGGTGACGTGGCTCGAGGACGTCTACATCACCCTGCGCCCGTCCTTTGGCGACAAGGATGCGATCTTCGCCTATCGCACCGAAATCGTCTGGGAGCCGAAAGTCTCCTCGCTGGTCTTCCGTGAGGGCGAGCGAACCGATGCCGCCTATGAGCACACCGGCGAAGTTGCAGTGCCGCATCAATCCGGCTTCATCTATCTCGTCATCAACAAGCACGGGCAACATCGCGTCATCACGGTCTCGCGGCCAACCGTCACAGGTGCGATGTACGGCATCATTTCGACGCTGCGTGCCGGCGCCGGCTCACAGCTGATGCCGGTCGCGGCGCCAATCGCCTATGTCCCGATCGACAACGTCAAGGAGCCGGCGCTCGGACGGATTGTGCCTGATCATCCCAATCATGCGCTGTATTTGAGCCACCTGCGTCGCACGGTGGAGGAGCCGTTTGCACTCTTCCTGTCGGTCTAGTCGGTCGTCGTTCGAACGAAATGGTCCGGTATTTGCCGCGCATCCGTCTATAAGGCGATCATGCTGGACGCGACTGTAACATCCGACGGCGCAGCCCCGCTGTTCTCGATCATCATCCCGCTGGAATTTCACCGCGGGCAGTGGGAGCAGTCCTGGCTTGGCTGGACGTCACAGACGGCCGACAGGTCTCTCTACGAGATCATTCTCGTCGTGCCACCTGACTTCACAGGGCATGCGGAGCTGAAAGCACTTGCCGCAGGCCAGGCCCGCCTCGAGTTCGCAGAGTCCGTGCACGATATCGGGCTCTGCGCGGCCGGCGCGGCCAGGGCTCGCGGCCGCTATCTGTTCTTCACGGAATCGCATTGCTGGCCAGAGCCCGACGTGATCGCGCTCTGCATCCGTGCGATTGATGATCATCCCGACTGGGCCGGGTTTTCCTGCCACTCGGTCCCGGTCTGTCACAACCGCCTGTCCGAGGCGGAGGCCGCGATGTACCAGGCCGATATCGAATTCGGCATGAAGCAGCATCCCTGGCGCAAGGTGCTCGACCAGTGCTTCGTGACGCGGCGCGACGTCTACCGGGAATGCGGGGGACTGCGCGAAGAGCTCGGTCATTTCGCCGAGTGGGTGCTCGCCGCCGGATATCATGCGCGAGGCTACGCCATCGGCTATCTCGAGGAAGCGCGCTTCCACCACTATTACATCGGCCGCATCGGCGAGCTGAAGACGTTCACGCTCGATTTTGTCGAGGGCGAGAGCCGCTTTCTCGGCGAGGATCGGCGCGATCCGGGCAGTGACCTGCTCGAGATTCCCTTTGAATGGAAAGACCGGGACAATTTCGATCGTCTGCTTGCGCTCAATGCATTGAATGCGCTGGTGCGCTACAGCCTGCCGCGTCTCGGTTGGAAATGGCCCGACGAGGAACTGCGTGCGCTGTGGCGCTGGATCGGGCCCGCGCTGTTCGGTGACCTCCGTGCGCGCGTTGTGGCTTTCCTTGTCGCCGCACATGCGCGCCTGATGCTGACTGTGCTGACAGTGGTCGGGCCGCGCGATGCCGTCGCGCGATGGCTGAAGCGCTACATTGCATCGCTGATCCACCTGCAGCGGCTCTCATGTATCCGCCGTGTTCGCGGGCGCGCCAGATCGGTAACGAAGCTGCTCGGCGATCAGGTCCTCGCGCAGCTCGGATTTCACGAGCTGGAATCTTCGGCCGGTCACACATTTCGCTGGAGCGAGCCGCAGGCCGCCGTCCGCATCAAGGGCGCGCCAGGACGCAACACGATCTGCATCCTTAGTCCCGTCCTGCGCGAGCCGCTCGACCAGATCGGCGCACAATTCTATCTCGGCGGCACGCCTCTCGATCGCGGCTCGATCGAGATCGGCCTTGACCGTTACATGCTGAGCCTCGACCTGCCGCAAACGGGCATCGCCATCCTGGCTTGGGCCTGCCCCGAGTTCAGAGGTGTCGGCGATGCGCGCCGTCTCGGCCTGCCTGTCGTGGACATAGAGGTTGATCCGGACGCGCGCGGCAGTGCTCAAGAAGATAGCGGCCTTTCGGCCGCTATCGCGCACACGACGGTCGCTTCCAAGCGAAACTAGCCGCCAACCTCGGCGCTGATGATGTCGCCGAACAGCTCCCACTGGCCGCCCTTGAACCGCCACATCTTCAGCTGCTCGATCGGTGCAAAATCGTTGGCCGACGTGTTGATCTTGATCCCCGGGATCAGCGTATCCGGGACGAAGTCCTTCAGGCTTGCGGCCTGCTTCATCACATTCTCGCGCGTCAGATTGTCGCCGGACTGCTTCAGCACCTGTACCATGGTCTGGGCCGCTGCGTAGCCATAGACCAGGTTGGTGTCCGAGATGTTGGCGCCGGGCATGTATTTGTCGATGAAGGCCATGAA